>Ga0209780_1000019_pt1 | contig 90817 bp, 87 predicted proteins | sample WorMetexBAHAMAS2_FD_187384 | JGI IMG/M metagenome (GOLD analysis project Ga0209780, IMG submission 187384) | Marine gutless worms symbiont microbial communities from Max Planck institute for Marine Microbiology, Germany - Inanidrilus exumae... | ecosystem: Host-associated > Annelida > Digestive...
TGTTGCCATAAGACACCTCCTAAATCCATTTGCGTTGTTGTCGATAACACGCTGGTATCATAGCAAGCCTTCGCTTCTATGATTAGGGAGGTGTCTATTTTTTGCTGGCCCTTTAATGAATATCAGACCAAGATAACAGCCCGAAATACTTTTGAAAAACCTTAAAAAGCCACAAAAAAAAGGGGCTTAAAAAACTTATTTTAGTGGGCAAACTTGCACTCTAAGGATCTTTGGGAGACCGATCACTGGATTTAATTTGAAAGGGGTTAGACCGTCGATTTGGGCGTCGAAAATGCCGGTTTAAGTCCATTATAAGGTTTGACTTTCCCAGTAAGTATATTGATATCAGCGACTTGCCTCGGTCCGACCATAGCGCAACCATGAACCCTAACCAAGCCTTTCAGCCAATCCCGGGAAACGCGGGGGCGCTTCGGGTGGGAGCAGTGGCGGCGCGGCTGAAGGCCATCGGTGAACCTATTGATGGAGATATGTGTTATGGCTATTCCATTCGATGATATAGAACATGCATTCTTTTTTGTCAGCATGGAACAGAAATACATGCATAGCGCCTATCTATGCAGAGAGAGCGGCCAAATATTCTATACTTCGGAAATGGGTGATTCGGATGAACTCCCAGAGGATATTGAGGATCCGGATAAGTATATAACCATTCCTCACAAAAAATGATTTTGATCTTGGAAAAGTGCTTGTATTTGAATTCACTTCGAAATATTTGCCAGAGGAACTTGATCGAGTTTACTCTTTGTTCCGAAGCGGTGGGGCATATTCACGATACAAGGACTTATTAGATAGGAATGGCCTCCTTGATAAATGGCACACGTTTGAAGATGAGCGACAGAAGGCGGCTCTTAAGAAGTGGTGCTCAGAAAATAGTATTGAAACAGAGGGTTAACAAGCTGCTGTAAGGGGCGCGCAAGAGCTGCGCGACCATGAGCACGTTATGCAATCTTACTCAGGCGTGAATTATGAAAATCGACATTGATTCCTTTAGTTACGATGAGCTTGTTGAATTGAACCACAAGATTGTCGAAAGGCTTAAATTCTTGGACCAAATGCATGCTCATAAAAAAATGATGCAATTTGCCCCAGGAGATCAAGTCTCATTTGATCCTCCGGGCCGAGGTAAGCAATTCGGCACTCTGGTAAAGTACAACAAAAAGACAGTTACAGTCATTTCTGAATCTGGTCAAAAGTGGAATGTATCTCCACATTTGCTGAGGAAAGTCAAAAATGTAAAAAGCAGAAAAGGCGACCAAGGTAAAATAATCAATTTACCAAAAAAATAATTGCAGAACCTCTATATGGCCTTCGGAGAAACAATGGGGGCGCATCTTAACGGTCTGTTGCCCAAATAACCGTTGAACCGCACTGTTTTTGTTGCTAGTGATCCATAAACCACTTTGGCACTGAGGTAACCGATTATGATGGGGCGAGTTCAAAGTGTCCTAAAATCTCGTTGTACCCGCTCCAAACAGGGTCGCACCCTCAAGCGACATCTTCGACAGGAACAATTGGATCAGATGTTGATGAGATCACAAAGCACACGTGCCAAACGTGACATATTCAAGCGTCAACACCTGATAGAGCGCTCCTATGCTCAAGGGGCACGTTACGGATTTAACAAGGCCCGGTGGCGACGGTTGTGGCGCGTACAGATCCAGGAGTATTTAGTTGCTGCGGTACAAAACATCAAAATGTTGGTTGGGCGCTTCAAAGAGCAAAGGAAAATCGGCGCAATGTCGGCTGCTAAACCTGTCGCAAAACGTTTTATAAAATGTGTATTCCAATTGCCGGTATTGAGTATCGGCTTTGGACGCCATACATGCGTTTTTAGGCACCCATCATCCACGACTATATGAAGTGGCGACCGTTGACGGTGTTCGAATCGCGATCTGACATGTCAGACTTTGGGCAACAGACCGTTAAGATGCGACCCCTTTGGTTTTTTGATAACAGACGCGGAGGCGGTGCAGGCGTCATCCGTTTCCTCTGCTTCTCCTGCCTTCCTGCCTACAGCACTTAAGGTTTCTGCCTTCCATACAGATAGTTACTATTTGCTTCTACCATGGTCTGTAAAAATTTCATATTATTTCATAATAATAGAAAAATGACATACAAACGTGGCATGTATTAAATGACAAAGATTGTGGATGCATCGGAGTCTTCTATGGTTGAAAAACTAATTCATAAGGTAGCGAAGGCGCTTTATAAAACGACCATCATGGGTTTGAGAAAAGGGCCGCATATTACGAGATACTATATGTATAAGCAAATATCGAAATACTCGGAGCCTCGACCCGAAGGTCTAAAGGTATTATCCATTAGTCATTCTGAAATTTTAGCAAAGCTATTGGGTTTTAATGACAACCAAATCACGGATGCATCTTACCCGGAGTTCAATGTTCTTAAATTGCCCTTTAAGGATGAAGAATTTGATGCCGTTGTTTCCGACCAAGTTCTGGAGCATGTTGAGGGAGAACCTCAAATGGCAGTGAATGAACTGTTTAGAGTACTGAAACCAGGAGGCATTTCGCTGCACACGACATGTTTCATTAATCCAATTCATGGGTGCCCTAAAGATTACTGGAGATTTTCACCAGACGCCTTGACCCTCTTGACAAAACGCTATGGGGATATCTTGGAGGTAGAGGGTTGGGGAAATCCATATGTATGGCCATTTACTTTTTTCGGCCTACGTTTCGAACCTATACCGGAAGTTAAGTGGCACCCTGCTAATTGGCTTGCCATGAAAAACAACTTATCATGGCCAATTGCCACCTGGGTAATGACAAAAAAATCTATTTTAGATTAGCGTCCACGCAGGATTAGGCGCTTGTCGAATCAGGGAATTGAACTTCTTACAAAGGAAGAAATCCGCCAGAGAAAGGAGCACCGGAAGTATTGTAGGCATGTCTGTGTATTTGCCTGGATTGCGCCCTGAATTCTATGCATAGTGACCATGCTGGTCTCAAACGTGGATGACCTGATCGACATTCTCGTCAGGGGGGGATATTGGGGCTATAATGAACATCGGCCTTTGTATCAAAAACCTGCTGTGCATAAAGAAACAGATAGCGCTCATTCGAAAGGCCATCGCAGAAAACGCGGAATTGGGGTCGAACCAAGATAACAGCCCGAAATACTTTTGAAAAACCTTAAAAAGCCACAAAAAAAAGGGCTTAAAAACCTATTTTAGTGGGCAAATTGGCACTCTAAGGATCTTGGAGGGCCGATCACTGGATTTAATTTGAAAGGGGTTAGACCGTCGATTTGGGCGTCGAAAATGCCGGTTTAAGTCCATTATAAGGTTTGACTTTCCCAGTAAGTATATTGATATCAGCGACTGCCTCGGTGCGACCATAGCGCGACCTTCGCTTTTCTCACAAAAGCAGTAACAACGAAAAGCTGGCAAATCGAACTTTCACCGCACAACATTATGACTGGCTCTCCTAAAACCCCCTGCAAGGGCGCATCCTTGAACCAGCATTGACGATAAAAAAGAACGCGGATGCAGAGCATTGCCATCTCTGTCGGGTGGTCTGTTTTACGTAGGCGCCAGGGGTATCATGGCGTAGGGGTCGCCACTCATATGGCTTGACAGGTTCGAACCGGGTTCTTACGTATTTTACGGTATGCCGCAGATGTCTGCTAAGCGGTAAATGAACGAATAAGCTAAGCTGAAATTATCCTTGTTCTGTGGAGGTACGCATACGATGAAAAAAGCAAGTTTCATCTTTTTAATCATCCTGTTGGTCGCCGGTTCATTCCAAGGGGCGTTCGCCTCCTCAACTTCCTCCGTCCCGACAGAGCGCTTTTCAGGAACGATCCAGAACGGATACCGGATACTGGAGCTAAACGCTGAGGCCGACAATACTCATCTGACGGTATACCGTGGCGACTACATTAAGTTCGCCTTCACCCCGTCCATCGGCGACCCGATTCTGACCATACCCTCCCTGTCCATTAACCAGACGCTGGTACAGGATCTGAGCGATGCTCCGTATTTCAAAATGAAACGCACGGGAGTATATCCCTTTTCACTGGGCAATGCTTCCGGACGGATAGAGGTCATTGAATACCGTCAGTCCAACTACAGGGCGGTCGGTTCAACGGAAGCCAAAAAAGTCATCACCGAAGTAAACCCATTGATCTTGGACGTTCGAACTCCCGCTGAATTTAAACGCGGCCATCTGAAGAACGCTGTTCTCATCCCTGTTCAGGAACTACAAAAACGCATTTATGAATTATCCCGATATAAAAACAATGATATCCTGATTTATTGCGCCACGGGAAACCGTAGTACCGTCGCCTCTAAAATTCTTATCGATAAAGGGTTTCAACGGATTACCAACTTGCGCTACGGTATCTACGAATGGGCCAGGATGAACTTTCCGGTCGTACGGTAACCACCCCGCCACATAATGTGATCTCATATGGTTCAAGCCGCTCATGCGAGCATGCATGAGCAGTTACAACCCAATGGTGTGCATTGCCCTTCCTAAGTCATGTGGATAATGGTATCTAAAATAATACATTCTCCGTAGTAAATAATTCTAAACGATATCCGTTTGGTTATGAAGCTCAACGAAAGATTGTACGATCTGTTCCGGAAAAAGGCCGAATCCTGTACCATCGAACAGGTATGCATCGGTCTGGCGTATACAGGCATTGCCGTATCCCATGGGGAAACAGGATTAGCCTATACATGGACGGATCCGGGCCATCGTTGTGTCGGTCCGGCGGAGTACCGAGTTCTCGAAGGTGAGAACGGTCTTACCGTTCTGGCCGGAATCAAATCCGAGCCCCCTATTCAACGCAGCACGGCCCTTGCCCTGATCAACGCCCTGAACGCCGGCGAACTCGGAGCCATGCCGGCCGATCCGGAAAACACGATCCTGTTTCGTGAACTGGGGATCCGGAGCGGAGCAAGGATTGCCATGGTCGGATATTTCCCACCCCTTGCCAAGCGGATTGAAGCGCTCGGAGCGGAACTGGAAATCTTCGATCTGGGGAAAGGAATTGGAGAAAAGCACAGATTCTATCAGAAATTGAACGATTGGGCGGAAGCCCTGATTCTCACCTCATCCTCCATCCTCAACAATACGACCGAAGAAATTTTAAAGGAGACCGGCCCCTCGGTAAAAGCCGCCCTGGTGGGTCCTTCGACACCGATGGTCCCGGAGGCGTTCCGCCACCTGCCGGTTCATCTTCTGGCCGGAAGCGCCATTGAAGACCGGGAGGCTGTTTTCCGCGCCGTTCGTCACGGCGCAGGAGCACCGGTAATCGGTAAGTTTTGCCGAAAAGTTTACGTTCCTGTGCCATGATCCAATCAATTTCAGAGAAACTCGCCTTTTAGCGAATCATACATATATTTTTGTATCCTTTGTGTGCTAGATGGCACATTAAGGCACTAGAACCTATCTCAAAATTGCATCCAATGGCCCATGGCAGCGTTGCAGGCCGTCGAAAAATGCTCTCGTACTATCGTGTACGCTCCGCTTTTCCGCCGTCCCGCGCCTTGTTGAACACAGATTGAATTCAACAGGACGTGAAATCCCGCCTGTAGGCGGGGCCCTGAACCATGATCCACATTTTTGAGATAGGTTATAATCGGGCGGCCGCACAGCTGCCTTGAACCAACACAGCCTTTCATGGGAGATGGCTGTGTTCTATGGACCTGTACCACGAACCGATAACACGGGCATTTCAGGAGGCTCACCATGCCAGATCTGCTGGATTCATATCCGTTTCAAAGCCGTATGAGTTTTGCTCCTCTGTTGAGGCATATTGATGAGATTCTCTCGGCATCCGGCCGGGACGGGCTGCTTGATGAAGCCCAGCTCCGTCGGTGCATGGAAGCGATTGCCGCTTTGGGGGATCCGGTGGATGAAGCGGCCATTACCGGACACCATCGGAAGATCATTGAGGACCTGCTCCAATTTGTCCTCACTCCGTTTCACAGTGAGAGCGAGGCAGTGGCGGCCGTCATTCCGTTTTCCTCGACGCCGGTGTATGCCTCTCAAACGTTCCGCCGCTTATTTCTGGAACCCGATGGCTCCTACAAACGCCGGTTTCAGTTGGAAGGCGAGGATGTCCATCGAAACTGCGTCCTCCAGGCGTATCTCTTTATTTTGAAAACGGTTTACGGTATTCGCCAGGATTTTGATCATTCGATGATGCACATCGTACCGGATCCGGTCACGGGACTTGACAGGATATACCGCATGCACACCGATTATCGGTTCATCGACATCCGGCCCGAGGGCGAAGTGCCATCTCTGGACGAGTCACAGCGTGCCCTGGTTCATGAAAAACTGGCCGTGAGGCCTTGAAACAGTTTCTGCCTCCCGAACATTTCAGCCTGAACGGTCTGACGGTATACAGAGCGGTGGAGGTCACCGAACCCGAATTGATCACCTCCCTCTCCAGAGATCTGATCGATCTCGATTCGGTGGTGTCGCCGGACAGCTTTCTGAAACTCCAGAAGCGTCTTCGCGCGCTCTTTCGAAAGCCTCAACTCGTTGCCGGGATCGCCGCCTTTCACAACAATCAGGTATTGCTTCTCAACTCCGGGTCGGACATGAAACATCGCTGTATCTTTTCAGATACGACACACGTCCCCATGGACCGATTCGCAGGCAGCCCGTATCATACCGCCACTGACGATCAGCGGATCATCCGGATCCCCGACAAGGAAACTGATCCCTGGTTCAAACATGATACGGAGGGCGTGAGCCCTGGCGGAACGAGATCCATGATGATCGTTCCCTTGGTGTACAAAGGGAATTGCATTGGCACGCTGGATATGGGCTCACCGAAACAGGGAGATTTCGGCCCCATGGACAGCATACTTGTGGAGCGGATCCAACCCCTTTTCGCCATGGCCGTCAAAAAAGCCCTGGATGATCTGGAAGGCAGCATCCAGGCAACGATCAAGGAAAAATGCACCGCTATCCATCCCTCGGTGGAGTGGCGATTTCGTCATGCCGCTCTCCATCATTTTGAAAGACAGCGCATCGGTCAGGTCTCGGAAATGGAGGATATCGTTTTTCGGGATGTGTATTCGTTATATGGTATTTCCGACATCCGGGGATCGACCCACGCCCGCAACCGATCTATCCTGACGGACCTGACCGATCAACTCGAGCTGGCCCGGGATGTGGTCAGAAACGCTGCAAACGCCCGATCACTGCTGATTCTCAATGAGCTTGAAAGCCGGATCAAGGATAGATTAGCGAGACTCGGCATGGGGATGGAAAGCGGAGACGAACTGGCGACCATCACGTTTCTCCAAAAAGAGGTCGAAAGCTATTTCCCGTTGCTGGAGTCCTTCAGTGGGGACACAGCCCGATCAATAGAAACATACCGCCAGGCTCTGGATCCGGTGCTCGGCTCGTTGTATCGCCTCCGGAAGCAATTCGAAGAAAGCGTGTCCCTGTTGAATGGACGTGTGACGGCCTACCTTGATGAGGAAGAAGAAAAGATCCAACAGCTGTTTCCCCATTACTACGAACGGCATCGTACGGATGGGGTCGATTATCTAATCTATGCCGGCGAGTCTCTTTTGGAAAAAGGCGGCTTCAGCGATCTTTACCTCAAGAATCTCCGCCTCTGGCAGATCAAGACGGCGGTGGGTATTGCAAGGGTCGCCGAAGAAGTGAAACCGTCTCTCAAGGTGCCGCTGGACATCGCCCACCTGATATTGGTCCAGGACACGCCGACCAACATCCGATTCCGCTATGATGAAAAACGCTTTGATGTAGACGGTGCCTACGATGTCCGCAATGAAATCATCAAGTCTCGAATCGACAAGGCCACCATCGGAAACGGCGTCGAGCGCCTGACCCAGCCGGGAAAAATAGCAATTGTTTACACGAGCCCCCGGGAAGCGGAGGAAATGCTGCGTCACATCCGTTATCTGGTCGGCGAAGGGTACCTTGAAGACGATGCGGAACAGCTGGACCTGGACGAACTCCCGGGTGTGCAGGGACTCAAAGCGATCCGGGTATCGGCAATACTTGGATCCTCCGCCGCCTCCAGACAGGACCCAAGCGGTTCCGAGACGCCCACCACAATCCCGCTAAAACAGAAAACCGCCTGACGGCGGTACGATCGCGTGTTGCTTTATGTTGAGACCTCTCACCTCTGAAGCGCCAAGCTCGCACAATATAAGGCTTTTTTTGAGGCATATTTTATTCCGCTATGGTTAACGAAGCCTTGGGGGCATGATAAATACTCGCCGTAATCCTTCTTTAAGCGAAATCGCTTCCTCCGGGCAAAACCGTGAGCAAACCCCACACCCAAGACAGGCACTTTTATCACGTTGGGCCAACCCCTCATCATTAAGAACAATGGCATCGGTTGGGCACCACTCCACACAAGTTCCGCAACCCGTGCAGGCATCATGATCGACCACGGAAAGAAAGTAGGTCGAATTGATCAACGGGAGGGTACCGCTTCGCCAAAGTCTCAGGGTATCACAACAATCCTTGCAGCAGTTGCAGATGCTCGTTTCCTGTTTTGATTCCCTGGATCCCGGGTGAAAGGCCTTATGGATCAGCCCGGCGTTCTCGGCCTCTTGCATGATTTTCAGGGCTTCTTCCTTGCTTACTTTTTTAGCGAATCCCTGGGCTACTGTATGCCGGGCGGATTTGCCGAATGTAAAGCAGTTTAGTGTGGGAGCGTCGGTGCCGCAGGGTTTTTCCAATAGACCACGCCGCTGACGGCAAAAACAATAGCCAACGGCAATATCGTCAAATTTGTTGATAATCTCTTCGACGGTTTGGCTCGGAAGAACGAATTCCTCGGCAACCTCAATCGTTTTATCAATCGGTATTATCTGGATTGGTTTTCCATCTTCCGTTGTTCTGGCAGGTACGGTTCGGTCAATGGCAGGAGCACTATTAAAACGAGGCAAAAACGCATCATAATTGTCTTGAATCTGATCGCGGAGTTCTTCCAACAACTTTTCGAACAATTGGGCGAGGTCTTTCTCCTCCTGGTTTCCGGTGAGTTCCACCATGAACTTGTATTCCATCACTCCAACCAACATGAGCGGCAAAAGTCTGTAGACCATGATCCCGGTGGAACTGGGCTGATTGAAAATAAGCCCTTTTTTTGCAAGGCTGTCAGCCAGTTCCTCAACTTTTTCTTTTGCAAAGCCACTCGATTCAACAAGCTGGTCCGTTGTTTGAGAGGGCTTCTCGCGGAATGCATATATCAGATCAAGTTCATCTTCATTGTCTCCTACAATGGTAGCGACAATGGCGATCGCCGTATCACTTACCGAAAATTGAACCATTCCCTGCTTGCAGATGACACCGGTTGCTCCTTTTAGCTTGGCATGCCGTGTAATTTGTGTCATGGGTCCCCCCTTTGCTTAATATTTCAGATAGGCAAGATCCCTTTTCTTCTTCATGTATGGGTCTTTCCTTTCTATAGCTTATACGGTTTCAGTGGTTTCTTTTCATCCATCCACTGAAATGAGTTCATGGAACGTTCGGGTTAGGCTCGATATCATTAGATCGGCCTTTGGGGAGCTGCAGGCCAACCTCCTGCAAATTTGATTATTGTGCCTGTATGAAATGAACCCTTCATATTGGCCAAATACATTACCAACTCACCTATCTCTTCAGGTTCACCAAGCCTACCTGCCGGCACAACTTCTCTTATGAATCCCCTCCCTATAGGATCATCTATAAATTTCGCCTTTGGAAAGTATGCTTCACTATACAGGTAATTGGGTGCAATTGCGTTTACTGGAATACCAAAAGGAGCTAATTCTATGCTAAGCGATTTAACCAAAGCATTCGCTCCAGCTCGTGCGATGTCGGGTATAGCGCCACCCGGTAAAGGCAGTTCGGTGCGACAGGATGTGATCAAAATTACATTTCCGCCGCCCTGTTTTCTAAGTCTTGGAATTGCTTCTTGCATTAATTTAAACGGATAAAATAATACACTTTCAATCGTGGCATTTAAATCTTCAATATTCGCTTCTTCGATCGGGATATGTATTGCAGGAAAAGTATCGTTGCTTATCAGAACATAAACCTTTTTAAAATTATCCCATACATGCTGAATGAGTTTCGTTGGATCCTGGAAACCTAAAGGAACTGTACCAGGATGACGAGCTTTATAATCCTCTCGTTTGTTTGTATCCTGAAAAGCTGGATCTTGAGCCACGACATGATATCCGTCCACCAAAAGGGCCTTAACTGCTGGTGGACCGACATAGTCCAAGACATTTGTAATCAAAGCGATTTTTTTGTTCATGGTATTCTCCAAGGTAGCATTATGAAAAACCGATTCGGGATTGATGTCACCGTTGTTTTATGTGGCTCGCCAAGGGTTGGGTCTTGATTAGACTACGGCCGGTTCACCTGGACCTGCCGGAGCATATCCCGGAATCGTTCTGCATCTTTGGGGTCAACGTTTTTCAGAAAAACCTGATTTGCCTCAACCATGATTCCGTTGATCTCGATGGCATATTTGCGGCCTTGTTCGGTCAGGCAGATCAGTATGGCCCGACGGTCATCAGGGTGCGGCCTCCGTTCAATCAGGTCCAGCTTTTCTAATCGATCCAAGATACCTGTCATAGTGGCGCTGGTGATATGCAATTTCTGTCTCAAATCGCGAGACAGTATGTTGTCCTTCTCTCCCAGGATACTTAAAACTGTTGATTGAGAGGCAGTAACGCCCAGGTGTTCGACCTTTTTGGCCCAAAACCCAGCACCAGCCAAACTTGCCTTGTAAAGTTGAAAGAAAATACAGTCATGTACTTTCATGTCGGGCTCCTCAATGATTGCATGCATGCAATTAGCTTACTATTTAGTAGTATGCTATATAAAAAATATCGTATCAATTATTTTTTCACCTGACAACTGAAAAATGTGAGGAAAAGTCACTAAGATAAGGTTTTTGAGAATGCCATGTTTAATGTGCGGCGGCCTTCAGCGTATCACAAGGTCTGAAGACTCTTGCCAACAGTCCTCTATGAGAGCAAGCCGCAGGAGGGTGAAGACTACACTATATTATCCTGACGTCTAGATCGATTGGGGCCGGCACAAAATATTGTGGTGTTTCGAAAAGGCCCTGATGAGCGGCTAAGGGGATGCTATCTGCACCGGGACGATTCGAGTAGTGGGATTATCTTGATGATTTGGTGCCTGTCCATCTTTGGATGAATTGTCCTGGGTGCTACGGTAATGGAAAATCAAGATATGGACGCTTACAAGGAATACTCAGCCGGGAAAAACAAAGCGAGACTCTGGTACATTACCGGCAAAAACCAGAAATCCTACGGAGATAGTATAGGTGATAATAATTAACCAGCGCGAAGGACGGTGCCGACAAGCTCTTGGGCTTCTTGCTGTATTTTCTTCAAGTGTGTATCCCCCAAGAAGCTTTCAGCGTATATCTTATAAATTTCTTCGGTGCCGGATGGCCGCGCGGCGAACCACCCGTTTTCCGAAGCGACCTTTAATCCTCCGATAGGGGCCTGGTTGCCCGGTGCCCTTGTGTATTTCGCAATTATCGGCTCTCCGGCCAGTTCCCTGGCGGTGATCATATCGGCGGACAGTTGTGTTAAAACCTTTTTCTGATCGGAGGTCGCCGGAGCGTCAATGCGCTCATATACCGATGATCCAAACTGCTCTTCGAGGGAGGTGTAGATCTCCCCCGGATCCCGGCCGGTTCTGGCCACAATTTCAGCGGCCAAAAGATCCATGATGATGCCGTCCTTATCCGTGGTCCACACCGTCCCGTCCCGACGCAGGAACGAGGCCCCGGCGCTCTCTTCGCCACCGAAGGCTATTTCGCCGCTTATCAGCCCATCCACAAACCATTTGAAGCCCACGGGCACCTCAGATAATTTTCTCCGGAGTTGCGTTGCTACGCGATCGATGATCGAAGTGGATACCAAGGTTTTGCCCACGGCGGCCGATGGACTCCAGTTTGGTCTGTTCTGAAATAGATACCATATGGCTACGGCAAGATAATGATTTGGATTGAGCAGACCGGCGCTTTTCGTGACAATCCCGTGGCGATCGACATCGGTGTCGTTGCCGAAGGCAATGTCAAATTTGTCTTTGAGCTTTATCAGGCCTTGCATGGCATAGAGTGACGAACAGTCCATGCGGATTTTACCGTCTTTGTCCAGGGGCATGAAAGAAAACGTGGGATCCACGACCGGGTTGACGATCTCAATGGAAAGTCCATAGTGCTCGGCGATGGGTTCCCAGTAGTCCACGGCGGCCCCTCCCATCGGATCCACCCCGAGCTTGAGCCCGGATGCGGCGAGCACTTCCATGTCGATCACGTTTTCAAGATCCGCCACGTATGGGTGAATATAGTCGTATTCGTGGGTTGTTTCGGCCTTTAGGGCTTTTTTAAAGGGCATCCGTTTGACACGATCTCGGCCATTGTCAAGTATTGCGTTGGCTCGTTCGGCAATCCACCGGGTGATTTCATTGCCCGCCGGTCCGCCCTCAGGCGGATTGTATTTAAACCCGCCATCTTCAGGGGGATTATGCGAAGGGGTGATGACCACACCGTCTGCAATGCCTCCTTTTTGGCCCTGATTGTAAGTCAGAATGGCATGGGAGATCACTGGTGTGGGGGTATACCCCAACCCTTGTGGGATCATGACCCTCACCCCAGCAGCGGCAAAGACCTCGAGGGCAGTGGCCATGGCCGGCTCGGACAGGGCATGGGTATCCATTCCCATGAAAAGCGGGCCGTTGATTTGGCGGGATGTTCTGTATTCACAAAGCGCCTGGCTGATGGCCAAAATGTGATCTTGATTGAAACTGTTTTTCAAAGACGAACCCCGGTGCCCCGAAGTTCCAAAGGCAACCTGCTGTGCCGGATCGGAAATGTCCGGCTGACGGGTGTAGTAGGCTGAGACGAGCCTTGGAATGTTGGCCAGCAAGGATCTCGGTGCCACTTCTCCTGCGAGTGCGTGAATTTTCATGTGACATCTCTCCTGTATATGCCGAGATATTTTTTTGCCGACGTTTCCCAGGAATGATCTTGACCCATGGCCGTGATCATCATTTGCCTCCACCTGTCGGGGTGGTTGCGGTAGATATCGATGGCGCGCTGGACGGCGTCAAAAAAGGAATTTTCATCGAAATCATAAAAGATAAAGCCATTTACGCCGTCTTCAATGGTGTCGGCCAGTCCGCCGGTCAGACGGACGACGGGCAGGGTGCCGTACTTTAAACTGTAAATTTGATTTAATCCGCAGGGCTCGAATAACGACGGCATAAGGAAGATATCGGCACCGGCTTCGATCCTGTGGGCCAGTTCATTGTTGAAGCCTATATAAATGCCTACCTGGTCGGGGTAGCTACGCCTCAGCCATTCAAAAAAATCATGGTAGCGCTGGTCCCCGGAGCCAAGCACGATGATTTGGGTATCGAGCCATAACATCTTATCAGCGCATCTGGTGATCAAATCGATCCCTTTCTGCTCCACGAAACGGGCCGTCATACCGATGAGGGGGACATCGTCCCTGTCCGGCAGACCATATGCTTCGCGCAATTTGGATTTGATCCGGCGCTTGCCGGACAAATCGTCAGCCGAATAGTGAATGCCGTATGTATAGGGATCGGTGCCCGGGTTCCACTGCTGGTAATCCACACCATTGAGAATCCCGAACAGGTTTTCTTTAACGGATTGCAGATCGTCCTGCAGGCCGAATCCAAAGTCGGTGGTCTGAATTTCCTGCGCGTAGGTTTCGCTGACTGTTGTGACGGCGTCAGCCAAATGAATGGCGCTTTTCGTCAGGTTAATTTGGCCAAAGAATTCAAAGTCGTGGTCATAGTAGCTGCGGGGTAAGGATAGAATCGGCCAATGGTCTTCCGGGAATCGACCCTGGTACGAGATATTGTGGATGGTAAAAATCAGTTTTGGCACCGGGCTGAAAAACGGATCCTGGCGGTATGCCGAATACGTCGCTTTGAGCATCGCCGGTAGGGAGGCGGTCTGCCAGTCGTTGCAATGGATCACGTCGGGGAAAAAACTTACGGCTTTGCAGCTCTCTAATGCGGCTTTGCAAAAAAACACAAACCGCTCCAGATTGTCCGGATAATCTCTTCCGTCCTGGCCGTAAAATTCCTCACGATTGAAATAGCCATCGTTCTCAACGAAGTAGGTGGGCACCGAATCATTTTCAGCGTGCCACAGCACGGCACCGTGAAGGCCGTTGTGCATCTGGACGGTAAACGACTTAACACGCTCCATGGTATGGTCTTGGCCCGCGATATTGAGATATTTGGGCATGATGGTGCGGATGTCGTGCCCAAGTTTTTTTATCGCTATGGGCAATGCCTGGCTGACATCCGCAAGACCGCCGGTTTTAGCAAAAGGTGTAATCTCCGGGGAGACATATAAAATGTTCATAAATCAACCTGTCCCGTATCGCTCAGTCTGAGAGAAATAAGGGCCGGTCCGGTGAAATTGCCCCTTGTTGATACGCATCGTGCAAGTCCGTCAGCTCTTCGATGCGGCTTTGAATTTCTCGTCCCATATCGGTATCTTTGATGCGAATCCGCCGGTCTCGATCTTCGATGATCATGGTGGTGCAGGCGATATCGTGGATGGCCGTGCCGGCAGAAGCGCATGCTTCTTCGCGCTGGTGCGTTGCCAGCAGCAAGCCCCATGAATTGTAGACCAGCGTGTAGCCTGCGATGCCTGTCTTTTTCTGGTAGGCCGGGGAAAAGCCGCCGTCGATAACGATGAGTTTGCCGCCGGCTTTCAATGGGGCCTCTCTTTTTTTGACAATTACAGGTACATGTCCGTTGATAATGTGCCCGATATTCGGGTTTAAACCGAAGGATTTCAGGATTCGGCGAACCGCGGCTTCATCATCCCGTAGTGAATAATATACATTTCGGGGCTCTTTATGGACAGAAGGATCTTCGATGAAATATTGTTCAAAAGTGGCCATCTTTTCCTTTCCAAAAAGAGGAGAACAGGGACCGCACCACAAATACCACATGGCCTCCAGGCCGGCTTGTTTTTCTTCGGAATCTTCGGTGGAAAAATAGCTCTGCCGGGCCATACGGTCAAATTGTTCCATCAGACCCTTTCCGGCATATTCCGTATTATTTAGGCGTAGTGATGTATAAGTGCCGTCGTCATTCATAGGTAGGCAGCCATGGTAGAGCAGATTTCCATTGTAGGTTTTATAAATACCTCCTTTGGCAAAGAGAAAACGTGCATGCCGTTGTAATTTTTCACTGTTCAAAAATGCCAGCCTTAATCGAGTGACCACATGTTGTTCTGACGGAGTCAACGCATACGGATCGTTGGGTGTAACGGTCTGAAATTGGCCGTCCAACAGAGGATAGATCCGTTTGCCTATCCTGACGGTTTCTTGTTTAAAATCGATTTTGTCCAACAGCAAGCGATGGTCAAGGCCGTACTCCGGTCGACGCCGGATGATCCGGGCTTCCAGCTTGAACTGTATTATTGCAATGGCTTTATGCATTTGGGCCATCAATCTGCGTTCGCCTTCCGAATCGTGCGACGGATTGAACCCGATCGGCATAAACCGTTCGCAGGTGTCATCACCGTAGGTTTCGATGGCAAAGTAGGCCAGGGGTAGAAGGCTCACCGCATACCCATTTTCCAGGGTCGCCATATTGCCATAGCGCAGGGAGATGCGGATGACATTGGCAATACAGGCATCACTGCCGCCCGCTGCTCCCATCCACAAAATATCGTGATTGCCCCATTGAATGTCGACGCTGTGATAGCCCATCAGTCGATCCATGATAAGATGTGCCCCGGGACCTCGATCGTAAATATCCCCCACGACATGCAAATGATCGATGGCAAGGCATTGGATGGCTTTGGCAACAGCGATAATAAAGGCCTTGGCGTGGCCGGTAGTGATGATCGTCTCAATCAAGCCTTGGTAGTAATCGCATTTATCTGTCAGTTGTTCCTGTTCGTAGAGCAGTTCTTCAACCAGGATCTCAAATTGTCCTTCGATCAACCGCCGGACTTTGGCACGCGGATATTTCGAAGAGACCGCCCGGAGCACCTGGATCAAACGCCATATGGTTTTCAGATACCACCGCCTATGTTCGCCGGTAGCGGGAAGCAGAATCGGAAGTATCTTTTCAGGGTTGTAGATGAGCGCACCCAAATCCAATTGTTCCACCTCAGACAGCTTACCGCTAAAGATATCGGCAATCTTGCGTTTGATGGCACCGGAGGCATGGCTCACCACTTTGCAAAAGGCGTCGTACTCCCCATGAATATCCGAAATAAAGTGCTCGGTGCCCTTGGGTAGATGGAGTCGGGCCTGCAGGTTGACAATGGCCTCGGCGGCAGCCTCCGGGGAGGGGTATACTTTTGCCAGGCTTTTTAAGTAACGCTCGTGATCCGTAAGCTGGTCCCTGGGTGTGTGTTCGCCTAGGTTGTAAAGATGCATCGATTGGTTTTCCTAATATAGCCAGCCGGGAATGAATTATATCACCGTACCATCCGAAATCACCGCGTCTTTGGGGATCACCACCAAGCCGTCCCGAGCGGCCCAGTTGTCCGTTTCGCTGTCGGGGCGGTCGGGCAGATGGCGTATCTGTACATTGCGACCAATGCGGGCATTCTTGTCGATGATGGCATTTTCAATAACTGCCTCGATGCCGATGCCGATATCGGGCCGACCGAGCCGTTTGTTCTCCGATCGATCCACATCGGTTTCATAATAATCCGCGCCCATGATGATTGACGAATGAATCTTTGCTTTTTGGCCGATGATGCTGCGCAGCCCGATGACCGCGGTACGCATGTTTGCTTTGGTCACACGGCACCCGTCCGCCAGCAGGGTGCGGTCCAGCTGGGCCCCGTAAACCTCGGAGGCAGGCAAAAAGCGAGCGTGACTGTAGATGGGCCGTCCGGGAATGTAGAAATTAAAGGGTCGTGCCGGCAATGCCATTTCCAGATTCACTTCGTAAAACGAACGGATGGTACCGATATCCGCCCAATAGCCGTTGTAAACATAGCCCATCACGCGGTAATCTGAAATTGCGCGGGGGATGATATGTTTACCAAAATCGACCCCTTCTGATTTCAGTGCTTCGAATAGCAGGTCGGTGCGGAATACATAGATTCCCATGGACGCAAGATAGGGTTTATCTGAACCGGGAGCGCTTTCAAGACCTGCCAGTTCTTTATGTTCGGGCTTTTCGGTGAAGCTCTCAATCCGCCCGGTGTCGCTGCGCTTAAGGATGCCCAGGGCAGGCGCCATATGGTCCGTAACCGGCTGAACCGCCATGGTGATGTCGGCGCCGGTTTCAATGTGATAATCGACGAAGGCACGATAATCCATGTTGTAAAGATGATCGCCGGCCAGAATCAAGACGTATTTTGTTCTCGCGGCCTCGATCTCCGTCATCTGCTGTCGCACCGCATCGGCCGTGCCCTGGTACCACGAGGTGCTGCTGGGCGTCTGTTCAGCAGCCAGGATCTGCACCCAGCCTTCGGTGAACATGTCCCGTGCGTATGTGCGTTGGATATGGCGGTGCAACGATACCGAATTGTACTGGGTCAGGATTGCAATCTTGTCGATGCCGGCATGCAGACAATTGCTAATGGGGATATCGATGAGGCGATATTTACCCGCCAGAGGCACCGCTGGCTTGGCACGCAACTTGGTTAAGGGGTACAACCGGGAACCTTGTCCGCCGCCCATGATCAGACCCAAAACACGTTTCATTTGCATGGTTGTATCTATCCTCTTACCTTGTATTCATTGACTACCCACTCGGTTGCATCGCTCAAGGGCTTCCTCGACCTGTCGCGTGATGGTTTCCCATTGCTTGTCGGCGATTTGCTGCTTTGTCGCCATCCATGAGCCTCCGACGTTGCTGACCGTTTCAAGCGACAAGTAGTCGTTCATATTGTCGAGATGAATGCCTCCGGTCGGACAGAACCGAACGCCCTGGCTCAAATACGGGCCAGCCAGCGCTTTGAGAACTTTCGCGCCCCCCAGCGCGCCTGCCGGGAAAAATTTAAGCAGTTTGCAGCCCAGTGATATACCCCGCTCAATTTCAGACGGTGTCATCACCCCGGGAATGAACAACGTTTCCCGTGACTGAAAATATGTAACGATATCCGGGTTCAGCCCTGGTGCCAGGCCAAAACGTACTCCCACATTTATAGCGCGGCCCGCCTGTTCAGTATTTACTACTGTTCCTGCGCCCACCAGCATTTCAGGATATGCTTTACATATACGCGTAATGGCCTCCTTGGCCGCATCTGTGCGCAATGTCACTTCGATCACGTCCAAACCGCCTTTAAGCAGTGCCTCGGCCAGCGGCTCGGCATTTGCCGCATCGTCGATGACGATTACCGGGATTACCGGCCGTTTTAATAACTTTTTAAGCATCGTCGGTGTCGTTTCCAATTCAGTTTTTTTCATCTTCTTATCCATTACCTGGCTGGTGGCGAATCATAGCAGCGGATGACGTTCTCATTAGTTTGAGTCAATCCGTTGGTTACCCTTGATGACTAGTTACCTGTCTGTTCGTGCGCTGGCTCCTGAAATGATTTTTTCGACTTCGGCCAACGACACCATGGATGTGTCGCCGGGAGTGGTCATGGCCAGAGCGCCGTGCGCCACGCCGCACTCCACAGCCCTATGCGGGCTTTCAAGATCCATCAGGCCATAGATTAATCCCGAGGCAAAACTGTCTCCGCCACCAACGCGATCCAGAATCTCGAGGTCCGGAATATGGGTGGCCGTGTAATACTCGCCATCTGCCCAGCATATGGCGCCCCAGTCGTTGATCGTGGCGGTTTTGACATGACGAATGGTGGCCGCAAAGACCTTGAAGTTGGGGTATTCGGCCACAGCCATTTCAATCATTTTTTTGAATGTGCCGGCATCCATTTCCATGGCATCTTCTTCTTCACGGTTTACTTCGAAACCGAGGATAGACGGGAAGCCGACCATCACATCGACATAATTGGCTATTTCCTGATTCACTTTAGTGCACTCTTGGAGGCCGCCAACACTCCTCCATAATGACGGCCGATAGTTCAGGTCGTAGGAGGTGATCGTACCGAACTTTCTGGCGACCTCCAGCGCCTCGATCACCACCTCCCGTGTGCTATCGGAAAGTCCTGCAAAAATGCCACCGGTATGAAACCAGCGGACACCGAGTTCGCCGAAGATATATTCCCAGTCTATATCACCGGGCTCAAGCTGCGAAGCCGCGCTATTGCCGCGGTCGGAGCAACCAACCGCGCCACGGATGCCGAAGCCACGTTCTGTAAAGTTCAATCCGTTTCTCACCGTACGCCCGATGCCATCGTAATCCACCCACTGGATCAGTGACGTATCCAATCCTCCCTGCAGGATCAGATCCTCCAACAGAAAACCAATCTCATTTGTTACCAGACTCGTCACAATGGCGGTACGCTGACCAAAGCAGCGGCGAAGGCCCCGGGCCACATTATATTCGCCGCCCCCCTCCCACGCCTTGAAACCTCTGGCAGTCCGGATGCGCCCTTCACCGGGATCGAGACGGAGCATGACTTCGCCAAGCGAAACAACGTCGTAACGACACTTGTCTTTCGGTTTTATCGCCAACATATCCATTTCATAACACCCCCCTGCGTGCTATCTACCCATCCAGCCGCCATCGACGAGTAAAATCGCACCATTCATGTAATCGGATGCGGCAGATGCGAGGAATACTGCTGGTCCGGCAAAGTCCTCAGGTGTCCCCCAACGCCCCGCCGGTATTCTCGCCAGAATCGCCTGACTCCGTTCAGGATCCTTTCGCAGTGCCTCGGTATTGGCCGTACTGATATAGCCGGGGGCAATGGCATTCACGTTAACCCTGTGGCCAGCCCATTCATTGGCCAATGCCATGGTCAGTTGACCGACGCCGCCTTTGCTGGCAGCATACCCCGGCACCAGGATACCGCCCTGGAAGGATAACAGAGATGCGGTGAAAATGATTTTACCTCTGCCACGGTCGACCATTTCTTTGCCGAATTCCCGTGAAAGGATAAACTGCGCACTCATGTTCACTTCGACGACCCTGTCCCAGTGTTCGTCAGCATGCTCCACGGCCGGCGCGCGATAAATGGTCCCGGCATTATTGATTAGAATATCGACCTGATGAAAATCACTTTTCACCTGTTGGATAAAGCGGTAAAGCGCCGCCCGGTCGCTAAAATCGCAGGCATACCCCTTGAACTTGCGCCCGGCGGCGATGACCGCCTGCTCCACCGCACTTCCTTCCGTTTCCAAAGTGGCGCTCACGCCGGCAATGTCCGCCCCGGCTTCGGCCAGGGCGATGGCCATGGCCTTGCCGATGCCGCTGTTACACCCGGTGACCAAAGCGGTCAGTCCATCCAATTTAAATTGGTCGAGAACTTTCATCGATTGCCTCCTTCTATGAACAATTTATTAAACTCTTCATCGCCATTGCATTACCGCTAAGGGCTTCGAACGCGCCGGTAATGTTTTCCAGGGGCTGAATGTCCGTGATCATGGCCCGGCAGTCGATGGCACCAGAGGCGACCATTTCAATGGCTTGTTCGAAATCTTCCGGCTCGTATACTCGCGCCCCCAATAGTTCGATTTCCCGCCAGAAAAATTTAAAGAGATCCACGTTTGGCTTGTACCATGAATGGCAACCATCACAATGCGGCAACGGGTAGCGGCCGCTTCGGTCATTGTATCGATGCCGGCCTGGGTACCGGACACTTCAAAGATCACATCGGCGCCTTTGTTTGCGGTCTGTTTATAGATCTCTTCTGCGACATTCACCTCTTTGGGGTCTAGGGTCTTGAAACCCAAGGATTGCGCCAGTTCCAGACGGTGGGTGTTAACTTCAGACAAGGTAACCGTTGCCCCTGCTTGTTTGGCCACCATGGCTATGAGCATGCCGATGGGCCCACCGCCGATGACCAGGGCATCTTCACCAGGAGCCAGTCGTGCCCGCCGCACATCGTGGCAAGCAACGGCCACAGGTTCGATAAGGGCCGCATGGTCCAAAGGCAAATTATCGGGGATCTTGTGTATGGTATCGAGCGGAACGGTCCAGGATTGCTGAAAGGCACCGTCGGTATCCAGGCCAAGGAACTTGAGATTCTGGCATATATGGGCATGTCCCCTTCGGCAGGCAGGGCAATCGCCACAGGCTGAGAGAGGACGGACGACTACCGGATCGCCAATGTCGAAGCCTTGGACCTTTTCGCCGAAGGCGGTAATCCGGCCAGACATTTCATGGCCTATTACCCGGTGGCTTCCCACACGAGCATCCATACCCCCGTGAAACACATGCAGATCCGTGCCGCAAATCCCGCAATAGGCAACTTCTACTTGGACTTCCCCTTCTCCAGGTTCAACCGGTTGCACGAATTCAATGGTAAAATTTTTATTTCCTGTGTAGTATGCCGCTTTCATATATTCCTCCGACAAGATTTCAGAAGGTTCTAGTTTATCCAAATTAAATACGACTACTGTTTTTGTAGTACGTAGCATTTAGGTCATCAATTGCATGATGAGTAAGGAGCAAATAAGTAGAATTAATCCCTCCCTATTCATTCGTTTAGGCTTTATTTTCTACATTCTTTGACAGCCGTCAGTAAAGAATCAACCGCCTTATCACCTATTTTTTTTCGAATATACTTTTCCGTAGGTTCAGCGATCAAGGAAAACCATTCCGCCCTTTCTCCATCGGTCAATGTGGTAACTTTCATGCCTTTTTCTTCCAGGAATTGTATCCCGTTAACCTCTTGATCCGTCACAGTTTTTATAGCGGCTTGCATACCTGCTTTACCTGCTTCGTTAACGATGGCTTTTAAATCGCCGGGAAGGCTATTGTAAAAACCATCACTCATAATAGCCATTTCCGAAGATGCAATATGACCATCAAGGACAAGATATTTTTGAACTTCATAGGTCCGGTCCTGAATGATTGCGCCAATTGGATTTTCCTGACCATCAACGAGCCGTTTTTGCATGGATACATACATTTCGTTTGATGGAATAGGCACGGCGTTGGCTCCAAGGGCTTCAACCATTTTAATCGAAACTGGGCTTTCCATAACCCGAAAAGTCAATCCTCTGACATCTTGCGGTGACTTCACCTCCCTAACACTATTTGTAAAATGTCTGAATCCAACGCAATAGTGTGCCAATACCGTAATACCTAAACTCTTTTCAATTTCCTTATTAAAATTTTCACCCCATCCAGTATTCAGGATTTTATTACACTCATCCATTGATTTAAACAGGCCAGGCATACCCAATAAGATAGATTTTTTATAAAAACTCCCCATTGGGATGGTATTGATAATAGCGACTTCGATATCACCAGCAATAACACCTTGCGCCATTACCAGAAAATTGCCGAATTGAGCGGCCGGAAACAATTTGACCTTAATTCGACCATTGGATTTTTCTTCCACATAATCCCTGAATTTATACGCCATCGCCGTTTCAAAATTTTCACTGGGGGTTAACTCCGGAGTAATATAACCGAATTTTATAGTATACGTTTTTTCCCCTGCATAGGTTACAGAGCCAACCAATAAGACCATTGGCAAGACCAATAACATTCTAAATAGAATTTTCATGATGCATCTCCTTCTGTACTAAGACCAGAAGAATTTTCTTTTGGATAGAGGTTCAATGGTGCGTTAATCTATTTATCTTCTATTACATTCACAAATTTGACCCTTGTATTACTTCTGCTAAACGTTCAGGATGTTGCAACCTCCCCTGAGGTCAATGGAATGTCTGGCTCAAAAAGTTTTTTTGATACTCGCTATCACATGCCGAACAGCCTGGGAAGAAATGTTGTTATCATTGGCACATAAGCGATAAGCAACAAAACCACGATCTCCACTAATAAGAACGGCATTATCGATTTGTACATGTCCGACAGCTTAACTTTAGCAACGTTTGCCGTTACAAATAATACCATACCTACGGGTGGGGTTATTAAGCCAATGCATAAATTTACCACGACCATCACACCAAAATGCACAGGGTCGATATTAAACATGGCCGCCGTTGGGGCCAAAATAGGAACGGCAATCAAAAGAGCGGGCGCCAGATCGAGAACGGTTCCAATAAGAAGCAACAGCACATTCGTAATCAAAATAAACAGAAGCGCTGAATTTGCATAATTAAGAAATATATCGGCGATCGCTTGGGGTATTTGTAGGGATGTGAAAATCCATCCCATGGATGCTGCTACTGCGATAATGAACATCACCGTCGAGGTCATCTTGGCGGCTTCTAAAAACGCCGGAAGTAAATCTTTAAAACCGATACTTCGGTAGACATATATGCTGATGATAATGGCATAAAATACAGCAACGGCGGCGGATTCAGTTACAGTCGTTACCCCGGACAAGATACCGCCAATGATAATCAGCGGCATTAATAGGGCTGGTCCTGTTTTCAGCAGGCTCTTGACCAGTTTTTCTAGCGGTGCGCGCTCCTCTTTAACAGGGAAGTTATGCTTTTTGGCCATATAATAACTGATTACTAGAAGACTCACACCCACAAGTGCGCCCGGAATCACCCCGCCTAAGAAAAGAGAAATCACCGAAGCATTTCCCGCAACCACGGCATATATGATCATGCTCATCCTGGGCGGGATGATCGGGCCAATGATCGCAGAAGCAGCTGTAATTGCGGCCGAAAAATTCTCCGGATATTTTGCCTTTTTCATAATCTCTATTTCTACCGAGCCCAAACCAGCTGCATCAGCGGAAGCCGAACCGGATAAACCGGCAAATAAAAGACTGGCCAGTACATTCACATGCGCAAGACCGCCGATGATATGACCGACTAAGTTGTCACAAAATTCCACGATCTTCTTATTTATGCCGCCCACGTTCATTATTTGACCGGCAAGAATGAAGAAGGGGATGGCTAAAAAAGTGAATACATCGATTCCGGCAAACATTTTTTGTGGTATGATCCTAAGGTTGCCGCCCATGGTTGCAAAGGTAACAATGGAAAAGACTCCCATGGAAAACGCGATGGGCAATCCGAGAAAAATCAGCACTAAAAAGCCGATAAAATATAACCCGATCAATGCTTCCATAGCTTAGCCCCCCTCAAATTGTCGTTTGGATGGATTCATTAGAGACATCATATCATTGGCCATTTGCAAAAGAATATGAATACTTAAAAGAATCCCACCAACAACCGGTGCGATATACAACCAGGCTTGGGAAATTTCCATCGTGGGGGTTGTAAAATTATAGGCTCGCATTGCAAATGGAATGCCTTTTACTATAACGATATAGTTAAAAAACATCATTAGAGTGTGCATAGATAGCCGTAAAATAACTTGGTTTTTAGGGCTCAACCTATCGTGGATGACATCAACAGCAACCTGCATGCCCTCTTTATAAGAGAGACCGATGGCCAAATAGGTGATCCAAACAACGGTATATCGGGCCAATTCATCCGTAAACGACAAGTCGTATTGAGTAAATTTGACTATAATATACCGGTAGGCAATCTGCAGGATCACTGTTGCGACTATTAGCACCATCAGATAGGTAACGATTTTTTCCAGAAATCTGTCCAGCATACCGACTGTTGTCCGAATTCTTTGAAACATCGTTTGAATCCTTTGTAAAAGCCTCGGCAGAGTATGTGGAGCAGGTCTCCCCTACTCCACCTAACCAGGCTGTTGTCTACTTTCGGTACTCTTTAATCGCGTTTAGTAACGAATCAACTTCTTTATCGCCCAATTTACCTCTGACGTAGGCTTCCGTAGGCTTTGACATCAGTGAAAACCACTGCGCTCTTTCTCCGTCGGTCAATGTGGTAACTTTCATGCCTTTTGCTTCCAGAAATTTTATCCCGTTAACCTCTTGATCCTTCACCGTTTTTATAGCGGCTTGCATACCTGCTTTACCGGCTTCGTCGACAATGGCTTTTAAGTCGTTGGGAAGACTATTATAAAAATCGCCATTCATAATTGCCATTTCTGAAGATGTAAAATGTCCATCAAGGACAAGATATTTTTGTACTTCATAGGTCCGGTCCTGAATAATTGCACCGATTGGATTTTCTTGACCATCAACGACCCGATTTTGCATCGCAAGATACATTTCAGAGGAAGGAATAGGTACAGGGTTGGCCCCCAGGGCTTCAACCATTTTAATCGAAACTGGGCTTTCCATTACTCGAAAAGTCAATCCCTTTGCATCCTGTGGTAGCTTTACCTCCTTGACACTATTCGTAAAATGTCTGAATCCAACTGAATAGTGTGCCAATACTTGGACGCCTAAAGCTTTCCCCATCTCACGGTTGAAATTCTCTCCCCATCCAGTGTTAAGGATTGTATTACACTCGTCCATTGAGCTGAACACGCCTGGCATTCCAAATAACATACATTTTTTATAAAAACTTCCCATCGGGATGGTGTTGATAATGGCAACCTCTACATCGCCCATGATGACACTTTGAGCCATCTCGGTAAAATTGCCCAATTGACCGGCTGGAAAGAGTTTGACTTTGATACGACCATTTGATTTTTCTTCCACATAATCCCTAAACTTATACGCCATAGCTGTTTCAAAATTTTCACTAGGGGTTAACTCCGGAGTAATATAACCGAATTTTATGGTATATGTCTTTTTCCCGGCATAGGCTATTGATCCTATGGATATCATCAACCCTACGATAATCAGTAAGTAAAAAAATTTTTTCATAATAAGCCTCCATGTGTTTATTGAAAGGATGAGTTAAGCTTTGCGATGCTTACGCAATTCATCCCAATTAAAATTGACGCCATGACCCGGTAAATTCGGGGCTATGGCGGCACCGTTTTCTATTTGAAGTGATTGTTGGGTAAATCGTTCCAAACCAAAACCGTGTATTTCCAAATAAGAAGAATTATGCACGGCTGCCAGCAAGTGAACGCTCAAATCATGTACTCCGTGGGAAGTTACATTAAAATTGTTTGCCTCAGCCAGATGTGCAACTTTTAACCAGGCTGTTATACCGCCTACGTTAGCAACATCTATTTCCGGAAACAGTACAGCTCGGCTTTTAATAAGGTCATTAAATTCATTAAGGCTATGAAGGTTTTCACCTGCGGCAATGGGGATACCGCCTAATTTGAAGATCTGCCCCATTCCGTTAACATCTTCAGGAATCGTCGGTTCCTCGAGCCAATAAAGATCATATGAAGCTAATGCTCTGGCTGCACGGATAGCTTCATCAACCGTCCATTTCATATTGGCATCAACCATCAACCGCCGATCGGTACCGAGAAGTTCCCTGACCGCCTTTACCCTTTCGACATCTTCAGAAAGTCGCTTTCTCCCCGCCTTTATCTTTATTGCCTTATACCCCAGAGCAAGATTTTTGTTGGTTTGTTCGCATAACTCATCTATGGTGAAATTGAGATCAATTCCTCCGACATAGGCATCAACTTCAGGGTTACTACCTCCTAGCATCCTCCAGAGAGGTTCCTCCACCGATCGGCCTTTTAAATCCCAAAGCGCAATATCGATTGCCGATATTGCAAAAGACGAAATTCCACTTCTTCCCACGTAATGAATTCCCCACCACATTTTATTCCATAAGGCTTCAATCCGACGGGGATCCGAACCGATAATAAGAGGAGCCAAATCATCTTCAATCAACCTATGAATTGCCGTCCCTCCCGTACCCGGAGTGTAGGTATACCCCACACCCATGCCACCATCATCCGCATGTATTTGTACCGTGATCAGTTCAAAATATTCCATTGTGCCGTGGGTTGAATCAGATAACGTAACAGGCAAAGGAATCTGGTAGTATTCAGTGATGACTTTTTTAATAACCATTTAACAATACTCCTATTTCAATCGCTGTAATGGATTCAAATGGCTCTTGCCTGATGATAATAACCAGTACACAAAATTTGGTATAATTAAATAATGATTATAAAGTATACTCATTATACATGTATGTCAACAGTTTTTTGAAATTTTTTTGAAAAAACTATTAACTATCTATAATTACTGTATAAATATTCCTAAAGATGGACTCTGGTGTGTTGATTTTCAAAAATTTTTAGGATTTTTAGTCAGGATGAGCATCTGAATGAGGTGGGTTATCTATCCTTCAATGGAGGGATATGCTGAAATTATGATGACGAATTGGATTTTTCAATTTGAACAAATAATTTGTTAACCCTAAGAATGTGCTCGCTGATTAAATTTGCGGCACCGTTGGAATCCCGCTTGGCAATTCGATCAAAGATCGCTGCGTGCTCTTTTAGGGTTAGATCCTCCATACCTGGAACACCTATCAAATTCCGATGGTGATCAATGTGGTGTCCAGACAACCACTTAAACATGGCTTTAGAGACAGCTAATAAAATGGAATTGCCGGATATCTCAGCTATGCAGATGTGAAACGCTTGATCAGCTTTCAGAAATTTCGAGCGCTCACCTTGGCATTCCCTCATATATTCAAGCCGTTTTTTAAGTTTTTTTATGTCGTTATCTGTCGCCCGCTTTGCAGCTAAAAGGGTCACACCGGATTCGAAGACTTGGCGGGCCTCCATCAGCTGTTCTAGATTCTGAGAAGATGAATAAAGAAGATGGCGGGTAGCACCGTCAATCTGATTGAGGATATCTTCAGCAGTCATTCTTTTAACTCTGGCCCTCTCACCTTGCTGGATAGTAATAAGGCCCATATTTTCGAGTGCCTGCATAGCCTCACGGATTGAAGGGCGACCAACCCCATAACGATCCATGAGTTCATGTTCCGAGGGCATTTGATCGCCTTCTTTGAGCTCTCCGGATTGAATCATTTGGATCAATCGATCTCTAACTTCTTCAGATAACTTTCGCCGTTTTATTTGTTCACGTTTTTTCATACACATCATATATAATCATTATACAAGTTTGTCAATTCTTTTATTCGAGCTTTTAAAACACTATCATTATAAACATTATAAACATTTCTTGTAGCTTCGGTGTGATGAGTACATTTTCGGCAAGAATCGAAAAAGCGCGTTTAAGAAAGGCCAAGATGACGTTACGGTCTGCTGAAAGCGCAAATACTCCATCATTCAACGGGTGCAGATCTACATCACCGCATGAGCTAGCTTCTGCGCAGGCTTCGTTCACCGTCACAACAGCCTTTGCGAGCCTGGACAATGACAGATTTAGCAAATTCCCCCCGCCCATGATGTCGATCCACGTGACATAGGTATCGACAGGAGTCCCTATAGAGGTTCGCTTATGCGAATTCGCACGATTACTGTAGCCAATTGTATTGATTTCCTGCTCCATGAATAGCCTAACCAATAATATTTCCCTATTAAGGATATTTTCTTTTTATCTCCGCAAACAGCAGGGAATAAAGCCCCAAGGGATTCAAATTTGGGCAGAATTCATAGTAACTGGCCTTTTACTTACACCATTCTTAAATCCGATAAGACTCAAGAATACCCGATGACATTCGTGATTTTTCGAAGAGCAAAATACCACCGAAATCTTGTCAAGATGCTCGCTCTTGAGGGTATCGTCCCAGACAGCCGGTACAAAGTCTCGTGACAACCCAACCCGGTCTCCAATGGAGCTGGTGCGGCTACTCCCTGGCAGATTCGAGCCGAGTTATCCCCTAAAAAGCCCTTTGAGGAGAGGCTTTGTTCGCGAAGATGATGCGACCTCCGTCTTTTGATTTGCTCTGGACATCCCGGGCCTGCCGAAATTTTCCTTGACAATCACAAGAGGAAAAATTAAATTAACAAATAAGCATATACTAATATAGAGAAGCGGCAGATCATGGATGACATCGAAAAATTATCCGACATCTTCAAAGCCCTGTCAGATCCAACCCGTTTAAGGCTGATCCAGCTGTTGAACAATTGCAAACCGGGCGTTTGCAAAGGGGGACCCTTGTGCGTTAATGCCCTGGCACACCAGCTGGGTGTCACGCAATCCGCAGTGTCTCAACACCTTCGTGTCCTAAGACAGACGGGGCTGGTCCGTGGCGCACGGCATGGTAATTTTATGCACTACTCACTCGATCCGAAGGGTCTTGATCGATACCGGGCGGCACTGCGAGACACCCTCGGTAAAGATTTCATCACCGGCTGACGCATTTTTTTTATATTATAATATTAGTATATGCGAATATTATAATTTTTTAATAAAAAGGGGGTGACATCATGTGTTGTACCGGTGAACGTCATCACGGGCCACAGAGGTGGGGGCATCAACATGCCTGTGCCTGCGGATGTCTCGGTGTCGAATTTCCAAAACCGAGATTCATGACCAAAAAACAACGAATCGCCTATTTGGAGCAACACCTCGAAGATTTACAGGAAGAAGTAACCGCTGTAAAGGAAGCTATCGCTGACATTAAAAAAGGAGTGTAGAACTAGCCCTTGGTGATGCCGTTTGATCAACAAAGCGGGCCGGTGATCCGGCCCGCTTTGTTGATATAGAACCGAACGTGGCATGGAATCTTTTCAGCAAAAGATCTGGGGCCAGGTCTTCCTATACAACATCCTGGGGTACATCCATTATTCCAGAAGGTGCGCATAGGAGGATGCCGTCATCACCTTGATGATTCAAGTCCCAATAGAGGATTGATGGTCGACGATCTCGGTTTTATATTTGATATCTCTAGTCGCTGAAAAACGGCTTTCGTTAGTCGCCTAAATGATGTACTAATGCAACTTACGAAGGCTCCACAACTGAATTTAATTCAAGATCACATCTACAAAGACTCTGTTCTTTCTTTGATCCGCCGCCCCTTTCCGTTGCTTGAGTCGGTACCTGACGAGAGCCTTCCATTTCCAAAGCCTTATTCAAAATACAAAACACTGTCATCACAATGCATGTTCAACAAGACAGGTGTATCAATGAGACCCAAAGAATTTCGTCTGGATAAAGCGAAACCGACACCCGGCGTTTGTCCTTACTGTTCCGTAGGTTGCGCCGTCATTGTTTACACGATCAATGGTCGAATCGTGAATATCGAAGGTGATCCTCAAAGTCCCCACAGCGAAGGCTGTTTGTGTCCAAAAGGCGCTGCCATATTACAGCTGCACTACAATCGCAATCGCGCCAGACGTGTGCTTCATCGAAAGCCCGGCGCAAGGGTTTGGGATGAGGTGTCCCTTGACTGGGCGATGAATCGCGTAGCTCAACTGGTTAAAATGACACGCGACGAGACGTTTATCGAACACCTGGAAGATGGAACACTGGTTAATCATACGACAGCCATTTTTTCTCTTGGTGGTGCAACCTTGGACAACGAATGGAACCATCTCCAACAAAAACTGATGAGAGGATTGGGAGTGGTAGCCATTGAGAATCAAGCACGCATCTGACACAGCTCAAGCGTCCCCGGTCTGGGGGCTAGGCTTGGGCGGGGGGCTGCAACGACATATCCCCGGAATTTGGAATACTCTGATTGCATCGTGATCCAAGGATCCAACATGGCCGAGTGTCATCCCGTCGCTTTTCGCTGGGCGATGAAGGCGAAACTGAAAGGTACTAAGATCATCCATGTAGACCCTCGATTTACACGCACGAGTGCGAAGGCCGACATTTACGCTCCGATTCGACCCGGTTCGGACATTGCGTTCCTTGGAGGTATTATCAACTATGTCTTACGTGACCGACAGTGGAACACGGATTCCTTCTTCCAGCAATACCTGATGAACTATACCAACGCTGCATCGATTATTGACGAAGGCTTCGGTGATACGGAAGATCTTGGGGGTATTTTTTCTGGATTAACGCAAAGTTCAGATAAAGAGGCATGGCCATATAACGGTTCAAATAGCCATTATGACAACACGTCATGGCAATATGCGCATCAAGGTAAAAAACTGAAAAACAAAGTCCCGTTAGAGGATATGGCATTGTCGGAATTGATCCGTTACTTGCAAACGCCCCCGGTGCTTAAAGACCCAAAACTAAAACACCCACACACAGTTATTAACCTCGTCAGGAAGCACTTTAGACGCTATACACCCGAGATGGTGCATAAGGTTACCGGGTGTCCGGTAAAGACCTTTCTCGATATTGCCCGTACTGTTTTGGAGAATTCGGGCCGCGACCGCACGACTTCCTGGACATACGCTGTTGGGTGGACACAACACACATATGGCCCCCAAATTATTGGGTGCTGCGCCCTTCTTCAGCTTCTGCTGGGCAACATCGGGAGACCAGGGGGAGGTATACTATCGCTCCGTGGCCATGCTTCCATCCAGGGATCCAGTGACCTACCGACACTGTACCACAGTATTCATGGATACATGCCGGCGCCATCGGCACAAAAGAATCACAGTTCTCTTCGTGCTTATCTTGCCTCAGAGGCGAATGCTACCGGGTATTGGGCGAATATGCCGAAGTTTTTTGTATCTTACCTGAAGTCCTTGTACGGAGCGGCAGCCACACCGGAAAACGATTTTGGCTACAACTGGCATCCAAAAATCAGCGGGGATCATTCGCATATGCCGATGTTTGTGGCCATGGATAGGGGACATGTCAAGGGCATGTTCTGTATCGGCCAAAATCCCGCGACTTCGATAAACGCAAGCTTGGAGCGTCGGGGATTGCGAAACCTCCAATGGTTAGTGGTAAAGGATAATTTCATCACCGAAACGGCATCCTTTTGGAGTAAAGCTCCCGAAATCCTGAGCAAAGACATTACACCTGAGGAGATTCAGACCGAGGTATTCTTTTTTCCGTCTGCCCAAGTCGCTGAATTAGAAGGCAGTTTTACAAACACCCAGCGCATGCTGCAGTGGCATTATAAAGCAGTGGACCCGCCCGGTGACTGCAAGTCTGATGTCTGGTTTACTTATCAGCTCGGCTTACGTCTGAAAAATTTATACAGGAACAGTCCTAACTCACGTGATCAAGGGATCCGGAATCTTGTATGGGACTATGACCCGGCTGTTCCTGAAAATACACCAGGGGAGCCTGACGTTGAAAAGGTCCTAAAAGAAATAAACGGATTTCAGAGCGACGATACAGATCAGCATCTTAGGGGATTTGCGGAGTTAAAGGATGATGGGTCTACAACGTGCGCATCCTGGATTTACTGCGGTGTTTTCCCGTCACCGGATCGGAATCTGGCCAAGCGGAGGGAGCCCGATCCGCCAGGGGTGATTGGTGCTCATTTAAAGTGGGGATGGGCTTGGCCTGCCAATCGACGGGTGCTGTACAACCGTGCTTCCGCCGACTTGGATGGACAACCGTGGAGTGAGCGAAAAAAATGGGTTTGGTGGGATGGTAGGAAATGGATTGGTTATGATACGCCCGACTTTGCCATTCATAAAAAACCTGATTCGGCGGCTAATCCGGGAGGTATTGGTCTCGAAGGCCATTCCGGCAGGCATCCCTTTATAATGAAATCTGATGGGGTTGGATGGCTTTTTGTCGCGGATGGATTAGTAGACGGACCGCTTCCGACGCATTACGAACCTGTTGAGTCACCGGTAGAGAATCCGCTCTATAACCAGCAGAACAATCCGGTTTTGAAATATTGGAAGCATGAAGACAACCGACTCGCAGAATTTACTGACGAGCGTTTTCCCTATGTGATGACAACGTTTCGACTAACAGAGCATTTTCTCTCAGGAGCCATGAGCCGATGGAGTCCGTGGCTCACCGAGCTTATGCCCGAGCTGTTTGTTGAGATGAGTCCCGAGCTTGCAGGGGAAAAGGGGATATACAATAATCAACGTGTGCGGATCACCACACCTCGGGGGCAGATTCAAGCCAGGGCGCTTGTAACTGGCCGAATTCAGCCTTTATTCATCAATGGCACAATCGTGCATCAGGTCGGCATGCCCTGGCACTGGGGCTGGCAGGGTGTCGTTGTTGGTGATGTAGTCAACCAGCTCACTGCAATGATCGGGGATCCGAATGTGAGTATTCATGAAGCGAAAGCGTTTGTCTGCACTGTGGAGAAAACATGATGACAGAACGTATGGGATTTTTCACTGACACCACCGTTTGTATTGGTTGCAAAGCCTGTGAGGTAGCCTGCAAGCAGTGGAATCGCCTGTTGGCCACAAGCGGCGGGGTAAGCCGAATGTATGGTTACAGTTACGACAACACCTTAACTCTGAACAGCTTGCACTGGCGCCATGTAAAATTCATTGAACAGTTTAATGCGGAGCGGAGTGAGGCACGATGGCTCATGATGAGCGATGCCTGCAAGCACTGCGCGCAAGCCCCCTGTATTGATGCATGCCCGGAGGAGGCCATCGTTCGCACAGAGTTTGACACAGTGGTAATCCGGCGGGAATTGTGCAAAGGGTACTTTGCGTGTGCGGGTGCGTGTCCATTCGGAGTCATCGAGGGAGATCCCGACATTAAAATCGCCCGTAAATGCACACTGTGCTATGAACGCCTAAAAAATGGATTGCTCCCGGCATGTGCCATGACCTGCCCGACAGATTCAATTCAATTCGGCCCGCTCAGAGAACTAATCCCAGGAGCAAAAGCCCGAGTTAAGCAGTTTCACGAACAGGGAGAGACAAACGCTTATTTGTATGGGGTGGATAAAGATTATTTGGGTGGCCTCGGCAATTTTTACTTGCTCATCGATCAACCGGAAGTGTACGGTTTGCCGCAAATGCTGCAATTATAATTCTCACCAGTAGAAATGCGCTCTCAACCGGCACGTATCCATTTATACCAAATATCAGAATTCCGTTCCAAATCCAGACTCTGGGACCCGGGTTTCACCTTCAATCGGAACATAATTTTGACATATAGGAGAACAAAAAGAAGCCCGGAACCTTTTCCGACAAGGGACTCCGGGCTTTTTCTTATACTAATCTGCTTGAGAAAATCTTACGCAATGTCCGGGTTAGCCGACTTTGAGCAACAGCGCCCCGGCCGTGTCTCCGGCCGCACAGCCGCCGAACAGCACATACCCGCCGCCGAGTATCGCGGCTTCTTCAATTCCTTCGATAATACAGCGGGCTGCCGTGGGTCCCTGGGGATGGCCGAAAACCAGCGATGATCCGTAATTGTTAAATCCCATGACGTCGACCTTCATCTCCTGGGCCATATAGATGTCATTGGCCGCAAAGGGATTATGGGTCTTGATGACCTTCACATCGGCGATATCCACTCCGGCTTTGTCTAGAGCCATTTGACACGCGGGCACCACCGCCATGGCCATAAACCCTTTTTTGGTGCGATGGTAACCATAGGACACCACCTGGACTTCGACGCCCGGATCCGTGCTGAGTTCCTTTGCCCGCTCCCGGGTAGTGACCAGCATACCGATGTTCCCGTCGGCGGGATGGGTCTGGGACCCGAAGGTGTGTGCCCCGTCGGGCAGCACCGGTCTGAGCCGTGCCAGACCTTCCGCGGTGGTCTCCATAACACCTTCATCGGCGTCCACCATGAGCGTCTTCTTTTTAGAGATTTGAATCTCCACCGGGAACATGTACCGTTTTTGAAAGGCCCGGTCGTCCGCCAGGGCATCCACGTACTGCTGGTAACGCCTGAGAGCCACTTCGTCGCACTGTTCCCGGGCGATGCCGACCTCTCCGGCCACATTCTCGGCCGTCTGGATCATGGCCCCTTTTGCCGTTGGATCGAAGCCGAAGTGATCCATCACCCAATCTTCCGATTCCACCTGGCCACCGGGCCCCTTGGGATTGGGCCAGATGGTGTGGGGGCCGTTGGAGCAGCGGTCTGCGGCAAGCACAAAGGGAGCCTTGAGCATGCCGGTTTCCACCCCCATAGCTGCCTGGAAAATGCAGGTTGTCGATGTGGAACAGGCCTGCATTACCGTTACCCCGGGGACATGGCCGGCCCCCATCAAATGGGCTGCCCATGTGCTTCCGTAAAACACATAATGCTGTCCGACAGTAATTCCCAGAAACAGATAATCGAGCATCGCCGGATCCCATTTTTTTTCTTCATACCATCTCTTGGCGGTATCGGCTCCCAGAACGATGGCATTTTCGTTAGCGAAGCTCCCCTGCCAGCGGGCAAACGGTGAACTGTAATAGCCTCCATACGGAATAAACGCTTTAGTAAGCATGAACGCCCTCTCCTCTCATCGGTATTAGATAATTAGTATTTGGTGTTTTTTGTTTCGTGTTTTGTGTTTTGTGTTTGGTGTTTGGTGTTTGGTAACTGATATTTTCTATTTGTCGTCTGACACCTGACATCCGTCATCTGCCCTCTGTCATCTGTCCTCTGTCCTCTGTCCTCTGTCCTCTGTTATTTGTCATTTCTCCTCACCGTATTTCTCTCGTAACTTCCGGTGCAAAATTTTGCCGGTGGCGGTTCTGGGCATCTCGTCATCTTTGATGAAGATCACTTTCTTCGGACGCTTGTAACCGGCTAACTGCTCACGGCAGCATTCGATAAGGGTCTGGTCGTCCACGTCGTCCCGCTGGACCACGACCGCCACGACCTTTTCACCCCACTTGTCGTCCGGCAATCCGATGACGGCACAGTCGTAAACACACTCATGGCTTCCGATGGTTTCCTCCACCTCGCTAGGGTGGACGTGTTCGCCGCCGGTGATAATCATGTTGTCCTTGCGATCCACGATATAGAAAAACCCGTCCTCATCTTTTCTTCCCAGGTCTCCGGCGGAAAACCAACCCTCACGAAATGATTCGGCAGTTTTTTCAGGCAGCTTGTAGTATTCATCCAGCAGCATGGGGCTCCGGGAATAGATTTCTCCCACCTCACCGACGGGCACTTCCTTGCCCTCATCGTCGAGAAGTTTGATAAAATCGGTGCCCAGGGACTCATAGCCGATGGATCCCAGTTTCTTGAGCTGATCTTCGGGTTTGAGTACCGTAACGATGCCGGCCTCGGTGGATCCGTAGGCCTCGTACAATTCCACACCTTTGAAAAAATCCATGATGGCCAGCTTCATGCTCCGCCGCACCGGGGCCGAAGAACAGAGCAGTTTCCGGATGGAGCTGACATCCCGCTGCTTGGCATCGACCGGGGCGCTGAGCAACATGTTATAGTGGGTCGGAATCAGGGATATGAACGATATTTTTTCCCGCTCGATGATTTCCAGGATTTCTTCGGCCCGGAAAGACATGGCCGGATGCACATATACGCTGCCGCCGATATAGAGAAACGTGTAGGTAAAAAATGTGGAGTTGATGTGACACAGGGGCATGACATTGAGGCAGACATCATGCTCGTTAAATCCGAAATCGATGGCATTGATGAGGTAGAAGGCAATGTGGGAAGCATGGGAACGGACGACACCTTTGGGCTTTCCGGTGGTTCCGGAGGTGTAGATTAACACCCAGGTATCCTCCGGACTCATGTCTACCTCCGGTTCGGTTTCCGGAGCCCCGGCCAGGATAGAATCGTAGGGCAGATATCCGTCCCTGACATTGCCGACAATCAGATACCGGTCGGCGGAAATATTTGAAAATCGGCTGCGTACCTCGTCCACCGTATCGGCAAACAGATCATGGACAACCATTGCTTTGGCATCGGAATTGTTCACGATGTATTCTATTTCATTGCCGACCAGCCGAAAGTTGATCGGCACGATCACCAGACCGGTCTTGGCAGTGGCCAGGTACATTTCGATGATCTCGATGCTGTTTTCCAGCAGCACCGCCACCTTGTCGCCCTTTTCCAGCCCCATGCCCATCAGGCCGTGACACAGTCGATTCACCCGCTTATTGATTGCCGGATAGGTAAAACTGCGTTCCCGGTCCCTCAAGGCGACCGTGTTGGGGAATTTCTTGGCATTAACTCGTAGAATTTCACCCAGGTTCAGCCAGCTTGTCATACATCTCCTCCAGATTGGTTATAGCAAATGTCAGACTTTCGTTCCGATTGGTGGATTGTTTACACCTATGAATGTATCAGAATCATCGGAATCGGTATCGGGTTCGGAATCGGTATCGACTTCGAAGATGGCCATCCTATCTCGATTCCGATACCGATAGCGATCCCGGCGCCGAATATATTCAGTTGCGGAATATTGCCCATTTTACCCCCTCACCTTGCCTCTCCCACCAGGGGAGAGGAAGATAAGGAAAAAGGCCTTTCCCTTCATTATGTAACCGATCTTAAAGATGTAGGTTAGTGCTCAAGGCACGGAACAGCTACCCTTCATTCTTCTTTTTAGAAGCTATTTAGAACTAGGTCGAACCCGCGCTTAATCGAGTTTGAAGATGTAGATCAGCGTTCAGGGCAAGGCTCGGGACGACTAACAAGGGGAGCATACACGGGAGTAGTGAGCATTGTTAGGCGTCCCGCAACACCGCCATGGACGCTTAGATGCGTCTTCAAACTCGATTAAAGCAGGATTCGGGCATCGACGGCTACCGCCCCCTCCTCAAACGCCAGCACCGGGTTCAGATCCAGCTCCTGAATCTCCGGCAGATCGGTTAAGAGCGTTGACAATCGCTGGATCAGGTCGACCAACGCATCCTGGTCAACCCCTTTCTGCCCCCGGACACCCTGGAGCAACGCTGCTCCTTTAATGGAAGTGACCATTTCCCGGGCTTCGGCGGAAGTCACCGGCGTCAATTGGAACACGACGTCTTTTAGCACTTCCACGTAAATTCCGCCCAGGCCGAACATCACGGCGTGCCCCAGACCTTCTTCGGCTTTGGCACCCATGATGGTTTCCAGCCCACCGGGGATATACTTCTGAACGAAAAACCCGAGATCGGCATCGCTGATGCGCGCTTGCATGTCTTTTGCAGCCATCCGGAGGGCGTCGGCGTCCGTGAGATTCAGGGATACCCCGCCCATATCGCTTTTGTGAATCACCGAAGGGGCATCCGCCTTCAACACCACCGGGTACCCGATCGCTTCAGCGGCCTCCACGGCACCGTCGACACTATCCGTCATCCGCCAATCCGGCACGGCAATACCGTAAGCTTCCAGAATGCTGTAGACCTCTTCGGCCGCCAGCAAATTGGAGTTATTGGAAACGGCGTCATCGATGATTCGTCTTGCCGATGTGGTATCCATGCCGCTGAACCGAGAGACACTGCCTTTGTCTCGCGTCGTGATCTGATGGTAGCGGACCAGATTGACCATCGCCCTTGCCGCTTCTCCAGGAAGGGCATAACAGGGCACACCGGCATCCTGCAGAATTTTCAGGGTATTCGCCCACTGCCGTCTGTCGGTCATCAGATTGCAGACCATGGGTTTCTTCTTTTGTTGGTTCACCGTGGCGATTTCCTTGGCGATAGTCTCGGTATCCACAAAAAACGGCGTCACAAAATTGACAAAGACGCAGTCAAAGGCGTCGTCTTCCATCATGGCATCCATGCATGCCCGGTAGTGCTCGGCCGTTCCCGTGGCCAGGACATCGACCGGATTGGCTACGGAGGCTTCGGGATAGAGTGTCTCTTTTAGAAATGCTTCTGTCTTCGTTGACAGCGGGGGCAATTGAAGCCCCGCACCGGATAGAATGTCGGTGGCAATGACCGCCGGTCCCCCCGTGTTGGTGATAATTCCGACTCGGTTGCCCAGGGCCCTGGGCTGGGAGGCGAACGCCACCGCGGAATGGATGAGTTCACCTTCATCCCGGAAAGAGAGAACACCGGCTTTCTGGAATATCAAATCGGTGGCGATGTCCTCTTTGGCCAGTCCTCCGGTATGGGAGGCCGCGGCTTTGGCGCCTTCCTGAGTCCGCCCGGCCTTCATGGCCAAAATCGGCTTTTTTGCGGCCACTTCCGTACAGGCCTCCAGAAATGCGGACGGATCGCGAAGGCCCTCGACATAGGTGACCAGAACCTGGGTGCCGGGATCGTCTCCAAGGAACCGGATAAGCTCCGGTATGGTCACATCGCAGGCATTACCATTGGAGGCATATATCCGTGTGCCGACTCCCATCGCCGCAAACCCCTGGTGGATTACTTCTGCCACGCCGCCGCTGAGGGCCACAATGGAAATCGCACCAGGCTCCGGTTTGGTAAACGTAAAGTTGCAATACGCCCGGATATCCGGATCCGAATTAATAATGCCCTGGCAGTTGGGGCCGAAGATGCGGATGCCGTATTTGGCAGCCCGTTCCAGGAAATCTTTCTCGATGGCTTCGCCTTCGGGTCCGATCTCAGAGAATCCGCCGGAGTTGATGATGATATGCTTCACCCCCTTGGTGCCGCAGTCTTCCACGGCCTGGGGGACAAACTTGGCCGGGATGACCATGTGCACCACATCGATGCCGTCCGGCGCATCGAGAATCGATTTGAGCGCTTTGACGCCGTGAATCTCGTCGGCTTTGGGATTGATCGGATAGATCTCTCCCTTGAAACCGAAGTCAATCAAATTCTTGATAACCCGATTGCCGATATGGAGTTCTTTGGTGGACGCCCCGATGACAGCCACCTTTTTGGGATTGAAGAGCGCTTCCAGCATATTTCGCTTCTTCTTATGAAGATCGAGTTGACTTTTTAATTTTACGATGCATTGAAAAAATTTTATAAAAATATAACGTTAGCTTTTTCTCTCCTCAAGTTGCTCGACAAATGCCTCGATGTTGGTCTTGGTCTGCTCGTCTGAGATCAGGCGCAGATCGTTCAGATCACCGTTGATGATTAAAAACGGCAGATCCGTCATCCCCTCTATCCGCTGGGGCATGCCGTATCGACAGTTGGAGTTGTTGGGGCATGTCTTGGCATCGTGATAAATGATGCCGTCCACCTTGAAGAAGTTGAGCATGTTTTGAATGTATTTCTCTTTGGCGGGATCGGCTCGCACGATAAACAGTTCGGTATAGGCTTTGGCCATGCTTCGGAAGGGATCATCCGGGTCGAACGCCGAAAAGATCCAGCTGTTGCAATAGGTGGAGGCCAGAACACAGGTCTGCAGTTCCGCAAAAAGCTTGGAATGGGTGCTGAGCCGTCCCCATACCGGCATGCCTTCCCAGTAGAGTCTATAGGTTTCACCGTCCACCGCCCCAACACCTTCGGCGATCCGTTCGTTCATCTCCGCGAGGAGCAGCTTGTAGTAATCGACCGCCTGGGGGGTGCCCCTGAGTACAACGGCCGGCCCCATGTGTATGGTGCCGTCATAAAACGTCAACGGAGACGGAACGTTGGCGGCGGTGTCGAGGACCTGCTTCCAAAGATCGGAACACTCTCTGGACAAGGCGACAATCCGTTTGAGCTCATCCAAATCAAAGGCCCTCCCGGCAATCTCTTCCAATGGCGGCACGAGCGCTTCAATCTGCCGGGCCACCGAGTCAATATGCGCGTCGGTCACATCGCCGACACCGCGGTGGGTTTCGACGCCCACGGAAGGCACTTTCAGTTCTTGGGAGTACCAGGCGAACCAATCCTGCACGTCCCGGCATTGGTTGGTGTTATACACCAGTACGTCCGGCTTGGGGACTCCCTCGATCCCCTTGTAAGCCCGGTTTAAGGGGGTAATACCCTTGACATAGGCCCCCACGTCGGCGGTCAGGTAACTGCAAATATCCGGAGAATATCCCAGAGCGTTTGCTTCCGGAATCATCTCGGTGGACATTCGGGTCGCCCCCAGCATGGCGCCATGATTTTCCGGGAAGTATACCAGAAATCCCAAGGCCCGCAGCAGCTCGGCCGGGCCAACGCTGGTGCACCAGGCAATTTTACGCTCTCCTGTTTTGGACGCATTGTCCAGCTCGTAGAAATAGTCGGCCATGATCCGGTTCATCTCGCCGGAGGCTTTGATCATCCGTCGTTTCACTTTTTTTTCTTCTCCCATAAAACGTCTCCCTTTTGATACCAAATTCTAATCCAAATCCACCGACTCCATGGCATACAAGGCAGCGCCAATGGCCCCGGTTAATTGCGGAAGTTCCGGTACAAGAATGGATCGACCGATCCGTTCCTCTGCCATATTTACCAGGTACGGATTGTGGGCGACCACCCCGCCGGTCATCACGACTTTCGGACCCAGGGCATCCATCTCGAGCACCCGCTGAATGACCGAGAAGAAGAGCCCTTTAATGATGTCCGTGACCTGGCGGCCTCGCCGGATATTTTCCAGAACTTCAGTCGCTGAAAACACCGTGCAAAAGCTGCCCAGTTTGACCATATCCGTGGACTGACTGGCCAGGCCGTCCATTTCCTCCAAGGGGATATCCAGCCGCGGTGACATCTCCTCGAGAAACGCGCCGGTACCGGCCGCGCATTTCCGGTTCATTTTGAAACTGACCCGCCGCCCGTCATCGTCCAGTTTGATAATCTTGTTATCCTGCCCCCCGATATCGATAATGGTGGTGGCGAACGGAAAGTAAAGATAGCACCCCTTGCCATGGCATCCGATCTCGGTACGGGTCTCTTCGCTGTAGGAAACGTTTTTTCTACCATATCCGGTGGACACGGCTTTTGCCACTGCGGCGGCCGGAACGCCGGCCATGCGGAGGGAGGCATCGAGACATTGATCGGCAGTGGCGGTAAAATCTGTTCCCGACTTTTCCACAGAGTATCCGAGAAGTCGTCGATCCCGGGTCATGACCGCTACCTTGGTTCTTGAGGCTCCGACATCCGCTCCAACAAAAACAGCATCCATTTCCATTTCCGTAGTCTATTGCCGGGACTCAAGTCCCTTTACCATGGCCCGCAGGGTTCGATTGTACGGCGTGGGCACGTCCGCCTGTTCGCCGTAGTCGACAAACTTGCCGTTGATGTAATCGATCTCGGTTCGCCGATTAGCTTCGATATCCATGAGCATGGAGGGTTTATGGTTTCCCGCATTCCGCATGTAGCCGATGGCATGGGGGTAATAATTCCAACCAAGACTGATTTCGTTGGCCCGGGCCACCTGGACGCATTCTTTGACCAATGCATCGACAATCTGAAATACGATCGGATCTCCCATGGCCTGTGCCATGGTCAAGCCGGTAACCGCGCACACCGGATTCATACAGGCATTCATGATACTCTTGCGCCAGACCATGGAAATGATCTGGTCTGTGTGATGTGTCTCGAGCCCGCTTCCGGATAAGGCCTGGGCAATGGCCTCGGCCGCCTGGATCGCTGCATCATCGAGCTGCTGTATATAATGAGGGGGATGATGAAACGGCATGACCACGTGGGCAGGGCCTTTCAAACCGCACCCGTAGTTGACCACCGCCCGCATCACCGGGGTGTTCCCGAGAACATTGGCCAGCTCCAGCTCCGTATCGATGCCGTTCTGCCAACTGACAACATACATGCCATCTTTCTGAAATTCCTGGATGGCGGAAGCGATCAGCGGCAGGGCGTTGGCTTTCACGGTGATGATAATCACATCCGGACGATCTGAAGCGAGATCGTCAATGTTGGTGGTGGTCCTTGACACGGTTTGCTGTAAGCTTTCAGCCCCTTCTAGAATAATGCCACGGCTTTCGGCCGGTTCGAGGAGCTCGGGAAGAATATCGCACAGGGTGACGTCATATCCCCCCTTGGCAAGGAAGGCGGCCACGATGCATCCCACAGGACCGGCACCGATAACGGCAAACCGTTGGGGTTTGAAACTCGGGTTTTCTTTCATCGCGCATTCCCCCTTTTCAACCAACAGACATTAACATCCTGTTTTTTGATTTCACTGCTCAGCAGACGTCGCCGGTTGCCTCATCGAGCATGCCAAAGGCCTCGGCATCGAGTAGTTTGGCCCCCTCTTTCTGGAGCACCTCGATGGCCTTGTCGATATCGCTGAACCGGAAAATCAAGACGGCGTTCGATCTGGAAAACCGAATAAATGAATAGGTGTAAATCACATTGATTTTGGCCTGCATTAGCGGCATGAGCAATCTGGCAAGCTGTCCCGGCTTGTCTTCTATCTCCACGGCGACGACCTCATGAACACGGGCCGGCATCGCAAGTTTCATCATGATCCGGCGGGCCTTTGAAAGGTCGGACACCAGGAGCCGGAGCACACCAAATCCCCCGCCGGTCTCCACAAGGGTCAGTCCTCTGAGATTGATACCAGCATCACCCAGAGCTTTTGAAATCTCATAGAGTCGCCCAGGATCGTTTTCGATCGCCACTGAAAGCTGTTTGAGTTTCATGGAGCCCTCCTCGATATCGTTGGATGAGTTATCGGATCCGGCCACCGTCGTGACGGTTGGAACGGCAACGCGGGAGGTAAAGAATAATTAATGGAGGATGCTGATTCGGCCCCCCGGCAGCCGGGAGAATCCGCAGACAATTTAATTACATTTAAGCTATAATGTAACTACAAAGAAGGGTTTCCTAAGTCAAGGGAAAATTGGGGGTCCGTGGGCCCGTTGGCCCGTCTGCCGGTTGACCCGTTAGCCGGTTTTAGGGTTGGGCGCAGGAGGCTTGGCAATATGGAGGAGTGGAGTGCTGGAGTGTCGGAGTATTGGTTAAATTGGTTCAAAGTTTGGGGCTCTGCTCTTCGAGCTTCGACCCCAGAAGCAAGGGTTTGGGTTTTCAGGTGTCAGGATTCTGTTATTGGTATTTTGTGATTTTGTGATTCGTGTTTTGTGATTTGTTTGTGATTTGGTATTTGGTGTTTCGTGTTTCGTGTTTTGATGTTTGTCATCTGACATCTGTCATTTGTGATTTGTCATTTGATATTTGGTATTTGGTATTCGATCAGAATACCTTTTTGGCCCTTGCACAATTTTCCACATCCCCCATGACGATCAATGTCATACCGGGCTCCAGGGTGTCTTCCGGGAGGGGGTTGAATTCTATCGGCTCACCCGGCTTGAGGGAAGCCAGAAGCAGAAGTTCGAATCGCTCCTTGAGTCCTGATTCGATGATCGGCGTTCCCGCCATACTCGAAGACGAGGATATGGTCAGTTCGTTGATTCTGAGATTCCCCTGGCTGCTCCGGAGCATCCGATCCAGAAAATCCACCTCCGTCGGTCGAATCATTTCGGAGGCCATCCGGAGAGCCCCGATGGCACTGGGAGAGACCACCCGGTTAGCCCCGGCGTTGATCAGTTTCGACCTCAACGGTTCTTCCATCACCCGGCTGATGATTCGGATACGTGGATTCCACATGCGGGCCGTTATGGTGACATACAAGGCATCCTTGTCTGAGGGGAGACAGATGAAAAGACCGGCGGCACGTTCCAGCCCGGCGGATAGGAGATTCTGGTCTTCGGTGGCATCACCGTTAATAAACAGCAAGTCTCCCAAGAGGCGGGCGCAGCGATCGATCTTCTCCGCATCGTTTTCGATGAGCACCACCCGTTCATTGTTTTGAATCAACTCCTGCATGACCGGCAGGCCGGTTTCCCCTCCCCCACACACGATGTGATGCCCGGAACGCCTGCGGATCCGCTTTACCATTTGTTTGGCCCGCAGCAGGCCGGAGAGTTCGCCCTCGACAAACACGGCCGTCAGATTACTGATACCGTAAAGAATCACTCCTGCACCAAATGTGATCAGAATCATCGTGAAAACCTGGGCGGGAATATTACCGGTGATTTCGATAACCTCCCCATATCCAACGGTGGTCAAGGAAATCACGGTCATGTAGACACAATCGATCAGGGAGTATTTACCGTCAAAGATAAGATAATAACCGGTGCTTCCGGCCAATATGATCAGGGCAATCGCCAGAAGGACCAGGTAAAGGCGCTTTGCGACAACGGACATAGCCATACCTCTTTTGAGGGTAGCCTACCGGAGAGAGATGACGGTTGTTAAGCTCGAATTGTCCGAATAAAATCGTGGAACGATTTTATGAAACTGGACGATGTAGTTCTCGATCGAAAACTGAACCCTTCTTTATTCTGACGGGATAGAAGTTCCAACCCCGCCGCCCGCTGAGTAGAGTTTCCGCTTTGTTTTAACACATTTCGGAGAAAAACCAGGCTGATGGTGAATGATCAATAGAACAGCGGCCGATACACACTCGTTATCCCCGGAATCCCATGAGTTGGGGCAGCCACAGGACCAGATCCGGCCTGTAGGTCATAACGGCCAGGACCAGAAGCTGTATGATGATAAACGGAATGACGGCACGAGATACATAAATGAGGTTTTTGTTGGCGATTGCCCCGGTGATATAAAGGCTGACCCCCATCGGGGGTGTGCAGTAACCGATGGCCAGATTCACCGTCATGATCAGCCCGAAGTGCATCCAGTCCACGTTAAAGGCATCGAGCATGGGGAGAAACACCGGGCCGAGGATCATGGTGGCCGAAATGATGTCCATGAACATACCCACGAACAACAGCAGCAGATTCATGGCCAGTAGAAACACCACCGGCGACTGGATGGCGGAAAGAACGGTTTGGGTGACGGTTCCGGGAATGTCTTCCAGGGTCAGCAAACGGCCGAAACAAACGGCGCCGGCAACAATAATCAACAGCGTGGCAGAGGTTACGGCCGAATTGACCGTGATCTGCTTCACCTGGTGGAACCGAATCGACTTATGGATGACGATCTCCACAAAAAAGGCATAGACGCAGGCCACGACGGCGGCCTCGTTGGCCGTAAAAGCGCCGGAAAAAATACCCCCGAAAATAATCAGCGGCAGCAACAGCGACCAGAAGCCGTCCTTGAGGACCTTCAGCACATCAATCACCGACGGAACCGGAAGGCGCGTAATCTCCGTCTTTTTCCGGAAAAAGAAATAGGTGTAGGTGCATACGCCGAGCATGATGAGCACCCCGGGGATAAAACCCGTCAGGAACAATCCCTCCAGTGATACGTTGCTGATCATGCTGTAGAGGATCATTCCGATACTGGGCGGGATGATGACGCCCAGATTCGGCGAGGTGGTCATCAGCCCGAGGGTGTATTTCTCCGGGTATCCGTTGTCGATGAGGGCCGGGATCATAAACCCGCCCAGGGCCACCACCGTTGCCACGGTGGAACCGGATATCGCGCCGAACAGACCGCATGCGAGCACCCCGGCCATGCCCAGCCCGCCCGGAAGCCAGCTGACCAGGGCATTGGCCACCTTGATGAGCTTTTCGACAATGGAACCGGCTGTCATGATATTGCCGCAGAGGATGAAAAACAGCACCACCACCAGTGCAAAATTATCCATGCTCCGCAACAGCGTCTGGGCCAGCAGGAGCAGGGGAAGGTCGGTAAACAGGAGGAATCCGAGAACGGCCGTAAAAAAAAGACACATGAAAACCGGGATGTAGGAGGCCATGCAGCCCAGGAGAATGAGTAGAATAATAATGTGGGATGTCTCCATCTTCCAGTTTCCTTTTCGGTCTCGCGTTAAATCCGTTCCGTTTTAGGAGCTCTTTTTCGCGGCTCTCAGTTCAACAATATCTTCGTAGATCACCTGGAGGGTTCGAAGAAACATCATCCCGCCCATCAAGGGCAGGATCGAGAATATATAGACCAGCGGAATTTGCATAATAATGGTTTTCTGGTTCGTCTGGACCTGGAGAGCCGCCATCAACCAGCCATAGTAAAATACAAACACTGAAAAAACGAGGGTCACCAGGTTGCTAAAGAACGTCAGCGGCACCTTGATTTTGGGAATCAACTGCACCGTCGCATCAATCTTGATCATGGACCGTGCTTTTACAGCGGCACTGCAGCCGATCAGGGTGGTATAGATGATTACCTCCCTTACCAGTTCTTCGGACCAGGCCAGGGTGTAGTTGATCGTGTAGCGGAGGGTGACATTCGCAAACAGGGCTAACAGCGCCACCATGACACTGATAAACAGGGTCCACTCCTCGAAAAAGGTCAAAACGCGATCGATAACTTTAAAAATTCTTCCAATCATTCCCGGCTTCCTCTTGATTCAGGCACGTTCAACGCCCCGTGTACCCTTCCGGGAGTGGCCCCATGCCCCGGCGGCGTCCCATCTTCGGCCGTGAAACGGGATCGAATCGTCCCTTGAGAACATAAAAAAAGGGGGCTTCACCGGAAAGCCCCCTTTTTTAATGTCCCATCGTATCGTTACGGCGTGTAGCCCATGTAGTCCTGAACCTCTTTGAGAAAATTATTCGGGCGATAGGTATCCCCCGGATGGAGCTTGTTAATTTCCGATGCCCATCTATCGTGAACGGCATTGCCCTTCTTTCTCAGCCATGCCTTCTCGTCTTCAGAAAGGGAATAGAACAGGATGCCGTTCCTTGACGCCTTCATGATTTGCACGGCCTCCTGCACCTTGGTTTGATCCCGGATGTCGGCGCTCACATCGTGGACCACTTCAACAAATATCTTCTGGAGATCGGGCGGCAGTTTGTTAAACCAAGCCTTGTTGAATACCCAGATAAACAGTCCCTGGGCATAGTCGATATACGTGTAATATTTAGCGACTTCGAACTTTTTGGTGATATTGCACACCATGGGGGTGTGGTCCAGTCCTTCGATGACCCCCTGTTTTAATGCCACCGGCACATCCGGCCACGGCATGACCACTGCATTGATTTTCCACTGCTTGTAAAGAAGCTGATTGACCGCGGCTTCGGCCGTTCGGAATTTGACCTTTCTCGCCTGCTTCAGATTCTCTACCGGGGTCGTGGTTGCCCATCCATAATTGCCATACCCGGTAATGTCAATACCCATGATGCCCTGGTGGTCCATGGCCATCATAAAGTGATCGAACAGCGGGCCGCTGGCGACGAACTTGTCCAGTTTTTCAAATGAATTGATCAGAAACGGCAGATTCACCAGGCCGAATCGAGGCCCCAGGTTGGTAGAGGCCACGGAACTGACGCCCATTCCCTGAATGGCCCCCATTTGCAACTGGTTCAGCACCTCCACCTCGCCGCCGAGCATCGAAAACGGCTTGTAATCAATATAGATTTGGCCGTTGGTGCGTTTCCACAGCTCATCGCGGATGGCAAACCCTGTGTAGACCCCCTTGAGAACCGGATGGGAAACATTGGACACAATACATTTGTACTTGGCTCCGGATGGATCGAATGCCGGTTTCCAAGCATCCAGCGACGGTTTCTTGGCCGCAACCGGATTCACTAGCAGTAGCACACATGCGATCCCGATAATCGCACCGACAATGGCACTTCTACGCCTCATGTGTTCCTCCTTTCGGTGACTGGGGTCTCCACTAAAAAATAAACACCATTCATTTGCCAAAGATGATTTAAAGCTACATTTCAGCTACACACGATTTTGTCAAGAGAAAAAACCGGTTCCATCCCCACCGCCGTTGCCTATATGGCGCGGATCCCTCTTCACTCTAGCCACCAGTCAGAGGTGTATGCCAGACCGATCTGCGTGATGATCCGGGTATGAAGTGGATACGATCACCGGGAAGCCTTATTCCGGGCGATATTTTCGCAACACCAGGCACGCATTTCCGCCCCCGAATCCGAAGGAATTGCTGAGGGCGACATCGACATCGAGAGACTCGGCCCCATCTGTCACATAATCCAGGGGGCAATCCGGATCCGGTTCCCGGTAGTTGATGGTGGGGGGAATGTTCCTCGTCTCCAGCGACTTCACCGTGGCCACAAATTCAACCGCACCGGCGGCGGCGATAAGATGGCCGATCATGGATTTGATGGAGCTCATTTTCAATCCGTCGGCAGCATCCCCGAACACGTTGAGTACCGACTGGCTTTCGATTCGGTCATTGAGCAAGGTGGAGGTGCCGTGGGCATTGATATAATCCACCTGATCCGGGGTGATGCCGGCATCGGCCATGGCCGATTCCATGACCCGAATCATTCCGTCCCCGGTGGGCTCGGGAGCCGTGAAGTGAAATGCATCGGCGGTGTTGCCGAATCCGATGAGCTCTGCGTAAATCTTGGCACCCCGCTCACGGGCATGGGACAAACTTTCCAATACCGTCACGCCCGCTCCTTCTCCCATGACAAACCCGTCCCGGGTGCGATCAAAAGGCCGGGAAGCGGTTTCAGGTGAATCATTGCGTCTGGAGAGCGCTCGGGCGGCACTGAAGGCGCCGATGAGAAGCGGGGTGATGCACGCCTCGGTTCCGCCGGCAAGCATAATGTCGGCCCTCCCGTCCTGGATGGTCCGGAAGGCCTCACCAATCGCATTGGTACCGGTGGAACAGGCAACGGAAGGCGCTGATATGGGGCCTCGGAGCCCGTGGACAATAGAGATCATGGATGCGGTCATGTTGATCATGACCATGGCCACGACAAATGGACTGACCGCTCGTGGGCCTTTGTCCAGGTACAGCAGATGTTCCTTCTCCAGTGTGCCGATGCCCCCGATGCCGGAACCCACAATGGTACCGGCCCTCCGGGAATCAAACCCGGTGTCCTCAAGACCGGAATCGGCCATGGCCATGTCGGCCGCCGCCAATCCGAACTGGGTGGCCCGATCCGTTCGTCGGACCGTTTTGCCGTCAATCCACTGGGTTGGATCAAACTGCTGAATTTCTCCGGCAATTTGGGATGCAAACTCTGACGGGTTGAATCTCGAAATGCGATGGATGCCGTTTTTACCGGCAATCAACGCATCCCAGAACGCATCGACCCCAATGCCATTCGGGGTCACCGCTCCCAGTCCCGTCACCACAACCCGGTTCTTTTCCTTCGCTTCAGGCATAACCGCTTAGGTACCTCCCCATGTGAACGCCAGAATAAAAATCGAACTGCCTGATTGCACGCTGTTTTTACACCATTTCCGAAAGAACTTCCACCTGAAAATTGTTCATGCAATGGTCTCCCGGCGGGGGCCGGTCCAGTACCCCCCAGGATCAAAGCGTCGAAGGATCGCCAATTCCTCACCTGTGGGTGCGGGAGTCGTCTCGAGAGGATCACCGGCCCTTAGCGGCCATCCGGTGCGGGCCTGTATGGTCTCCATATCCGTATCCGGATGAATCGAATCCAACACCATCTCGCAGGTTCTCGGATGGAAGGAAAAGCAACCCAGGGTCGTGATGACCCCCGCCGGGCCGCCGCGGGGAAGGTTCTGCCCCTGCCGCCATCCGGGGCCGCTTCCAAATCCGGGAGAGGTGATATAATCGACCCGGGGCACAAACCGCCGCTTCTCATGGGTCATGATGATGATATGCCGTCGCGCCAGGCACGCCAGGTCGCACGCGCCGCCACTTCCGGGCAGTCGCAGAAGGGGCTTGTCGGACGACAGGATCCGGGTGGTGTTCAGATTTCCGTATCGATCAATTTGAGCGCCGCCGATAAAGCTGACGTCGACGCACCCCTGCTGGAGAAGGGCCATGGCATCTCCGGTATCCGCCAGCCAACCGGCCTGGTATAAATTGGGCAGATCGCCCATGGTCAGTATCGGCTCCGGGGAAGGGTTATCTCTGAGGATCCCCAGCTCGTATATTCCTACCGCCTCGGGTGCATGGGTACATTTTGCCAAAAGAAATCCAAGCAGTGGAAGCCGCATCCCTACAAATACGACCTCACCGTCGCCTATCTTCCGGGCCGCCGCCGTCACCATGAGTTCTGCTGCCGTGTACTCTGTCATGGGACAGGCCGGATAATGTTTGTGGTTTTCATAAACATGCGATGAAAATATCAGTATCCGTAATCGACCGGCACAGATGGCGCCCTGTGTGTGATCATCAATTGGCGCCGGCGATCTTCCCCCAGCAGATTCAGATACTCGGCCCGGGAGGCCACCCCGACCACCCACCGCTCGACCCACTCTGCAAAACCTTCCTCGGTTTTGCTGGCCTGCTGGTAGTCCAGGAAAATCTGATGATCCCGGTTGTAGAATCCCGGCATGGGAGAGGGATGTGCGCTCCAGGGCTCGTGAACGATAGCCCCAACCCGAAAGGATGGAACGAATATCCGATTTGGATCACTTCGGATGGTTTCCTCGGGGACAATTTCTTCGGCCACAAGTATGACGTGTCGGCTGGCCATGCAGGCTTCCCGACTGACGCCCAGGTTGCCCCACGCGTGGGCGTTACCGGAGACCGCGGCCCGTTGAACAGAGACCACGGCGACATCCGGCCGGATCGCCCGAACCGCCACCAACGATCGCCCGGTGAATGGGCAGGTCATTTTTTTCAGTTGGCGATTGGTGCGGAACAGATCACTCCCGAGGGCGGTGAAGGTCGGCATGAAGGGTACCCCGGCCGCCCCCGCCCGCAGAGCCATGGTCATGGTCAGATTTTAATGATCCTCGACATCAATCGAACCGGACTCCACAGCCCGTCGAAAATTGTAACCGGAACCGGTAATCACATTACCGACCCAGGCAGCACGAATCCGATCGACACATCCGGCACCCACAAGCTGATCAAATAGGATGTCGGATATGGGACCGATCAGGGTTAAATGGCCTTTTTCCTGCCGCATCAACTCATGGCCGGCGGAAAACGGAATGCACGTCTCCAAACCGCATCCGAGTGCAATTTCACTGCCGTCCGGCACAAAGCGATCTATCGCTTCGGCCATGGTCATCTGCTTGGAATCCGGCAATATACCCCTTCCCTTTGATTTCTAGTGAATTCTTGCCGAAAAGACTCATATTTACAGCAACGCTCCGCTATTGCTTCTTTTCGGCTATATGCTGAAAAGATTTCATGCTATATTCGGGTTAGGACAATCTGAGTACTATAGGAAGGGGCTTTTCGGATGTCAAAGATTTTCAATCTTGACGCCCTGGCCCAATTTCTCCATACTTTTCACTTATGAATGCATCTCCCACAGACGATCCCCAGTGGCTGATTCAGCGCATCCAGGAAAACGAGGAGATCGCCCAAAAGTTCTTCCTCGTGGAGCGGCAAATTCTTTCCGTACTGAATTTTCAGGATCTCTTTATAGTACTGTTGGACGCCATCCAGGATACGTTCCAGGTTCCGTTCGTATGGCTATCCATGATCAATACATCGGAGGTCTATCGCCTGATCCAATCCCTCGCCGATACGAACATGTCCCACGACCGGCTCACTCTGGTAAAGAAAAGCACTGTTGAATCTCTCTTCGGAGAATCCATGGCACCGATCCTGGTCAACGCGGATCTGGCCCGATATCGTGAGGTGATACCTGCCGGGGACTTTGACGCGATGGGCTCTGTGGCCCTTGCCCCGCTGTCCCTCGACGGAGAAATCATCGGCAGCATCAATCAGGGAGATCTATCAAGGGCGCGTTTCGGACCCGGAAAGGACACCAGTCTGCTGGAGCAGTTGGGCATCAAAGTCTCCCTTTGCCTGTCGAATGTGACGGCCCATGAGAAGCTTCGTTATCTGGCGTATCGGGATGTTCTCACCGGATTGTTGAACCGGCGCGTGGTGGGGAATATCCTGGAAAGGGAGTTTGTACGGTCCCAGCGATACCAGAACCCTCTTTCCGTCGCGTTCCTGGATCTGAACGAATTCAAGGCCATCAACGACACCCATGGCCATGAGGTGGGAGATCTGGTGTTGTCCCACTTCGCCGACATCCTGACCCACCTGAGTCGGGTATCCGATGCGGTGGCCCGATATGCCGGGGACGAGTTTGTCATCATCCTTCCGGAAACATCCCTGCAGGATGCCGAATCGATCATGCAGCGGATTTCGGGATATGTGATGGACCATCCGGCCATCCATGGGAGCCTCACCATACCTATATCTTTCAGCTATGGATGTGCCGCCACCACCGATCTGAAGATGGAGTCCCCCGATGACTTGCTGCGAAAGGCAGATGAGCGACTTTACCGGTCCAAACACCGCCGAGTCCAGAATAACAAAAAGCCCTGAGGCCAACCTGGCGCTCAGGGCTATGATCACGATTGTCGGGGCTGTCGGATAGATCCGCCCCCTTCCGAAGTTATTCCGTTTTTTTCTTAGGTGCCGCTTTCTTTTTAGTCTTTTCAGGAGCTTCGGATGCGTCGGCCGCTTTCTCTGACTTGGCGGCTTTCTTCTTAGGGGCCGCCTTCTTCTCGGCCTTCTCGGGAGCTTCGGAGGCGTCGGCCGCTTTCTTCTTGGGCGCCGCCTTCTTCTTGGCCTTCTCGGGAGCTTCGGGGGCGTCGGCCGCTTTCTTCTTGGGCGCCGCCTTCTTCTTGGCCTTCTCGGGAGCTTCGGGGGCGTCGGCCGCTTTCTTCTTGGGCGCCGCCTTCTTCTTGGCCTTCTCGGGAGCTTCAGACGCGTCGGTCGTTTTCTCCGCTTTGTCGGCTTTTTTATCCGTTTTGGCCTCGGTGGCAGGGGCCTCTGCATCTAAGGATTCCACGGCGGCATCGGTTGCTTCTTTGGCCTTGGTGTCTTCCTTCCGGGCCTTTTCAGTTTCCGGCGTCTCCGCTGGTTTCTTGCCTGTTTCCGTCTTCACCGCCGGGGTCGGTTTTTTCTTCTTTTTCGGTTTCGCGACTTTTTCTTCAGTGACCAGCTCGATCAGACTGATCGGAGCGGCATCTCCTTTGCGCCGTCCCAGTTTGATCACGCGGGTATATCCGCCTTGTCGACTGCCGAAACGATTTTCGACCTCTTCAAACAGTTTATGGACCACCGCTTTTTCCCGAACGATGGCAAGCGCCTGCCGACGGGCATGAAGATCTCCCCGTTTGGCCAGAGTGATCAGGTGGTCCGCCCAGCTTCTCAACTCTTTGGCCTTGGCGTCGGTGGTTTGAATACGGTCATGCTTGAACAGAGACGTTACCATGTTTCGGAACATGGCCTTACGATGGCTGCTCGTTCGATTCAGTTTTATGCCGGATTTTCGGTGTCTCATGGGATCGCCTATTCTCCTTCTTCCGATTCCTCCTCGGAGGGAGGAACAAACCCTTCGAGTTTCATTCCCAGCTGAAGTCCCATCTCTGCAAGCACTTCCTTGATTTCATTGAGAGACTTTCTGCCAAAGTTCTTTGTCTTCAGCATTTCCGCCTCCGACTTCTGGACGAGCTGGTAGATCTTATGAATATTGGCATTCTTCAGGCAATTGGCACTTCGTACGGAAAGCTCGAGCTCCTCAACACTCCGGTAGAGGTTCTCGTTGAATTTTGGTTGGCCCTCTCCCTCAGTTTTTTGATCGAGCATGGGTTGCCGCTCCTCATCAAAGTTGATGAAGATATTCATCTGCTCTTTGATGATTTTAGCAGCATAGGCAACGGCATCTTCCGGTCGCACGCTGCCGTCCGTCCACACTTCGAGGGTCAGCTTGTCGTAGTCTGTTCTCTGGCCGACACGGGCTTGTCCGACCACGTACTTCACCCGACGGATGGGAGAAAAGACCGCATCAATCGGAATCGTACCGACCGGAACATCCTCGTCTTTGTTATTCTCAGCCAATGAATAGCCTTTGCCGACCTTGACCATCAGGTCCATCTTCAATTCACCGCCGTTGGACAATGTGGCGATGTGCTGCTCCGGATTGAGAATCTCCACCTTACCGTCCGAACTGACGATATCCCCGGCGGTCACCACGCCTTCGCCGGATGACTCAACAGTCACGCTGCGGGGTTCGCGATCATCAACCCTCAGTCTCACTTCCTTGAGATTCAGAATAATTTCCGACACGTCTTCCAGAACCCCGGGAATTACGCTGAGTTCATGCATCACGGCGTCGAATTTAACCGATGTGATCGCTGCGCCGTGGAGCGACGACAGAATCACCCGTCGGAGGGAATTCCCGATGGTGATTCCAAATCCTCTTTCCAGCGGCTCACACACGAATTTGCCGTAGTTGGCCTTGCTGGTCATCTCGACCTTTTCAGGCTGGATCATCTCCTGCCAATTCATGTAACTAATGTCTTTGGATGACATGTTTGAATTCTCCAACTAAAATCGTTGTCCGATTTTAAACGGTATATAAGGATCTTCTCTGAAGGCCGGAACAGGGCCTCTCAGGGCAACCGATCTCGAAGGAAAACTATTTCGAGTAGAGCTCCACAATCAACTGTTCCTGAATCGGCATCGTGATGTCTTCCCGAACAGGAAATCCTTTGACCATGCCCCGGAAGTTCTCCTTTTCCAACTCAAGCCACTGGGGGATACCCCGTCGCACCACGGCGTCCAGGGAATCATTGATCGATTGGATCTTTTTACTTTTTTCCCTAACCTCGACGACATCGTCAGACTGGATCATATACGAAGGGATGTTCACCTTCTTACCGTTGATCAGAAAATGATTGTGCCGGACGAACTGTCGACCCTGGGCCCGGGAATTGACAAATCCCAGCCGATAGACCACATTGTCCAGACGACGCTCGAGGAGAACCAGCAGGTTGGTACCCGTGATGCCCTTCTGACGGTCCGCTCTTGAGAAAAACAGGCGGAACTGTTTTTCGGACAATCCATACAGCCGTTTGACTTTCTGCTTCTCCCGGAGCTGGATGCCATAGTCGGATACTTTTCCGCGCCGACGCTGTCCATGCTGCCCCGGTGCATAGCTCCGGCGATCGAAGGCACACTTGTCGGAATAGCAGCGATCCCCCTTGAGAAACAGTTTCATATTTTCGCGTCGGCAGATCCGACATACCGAACCTCTGTATCGTGCCAAAGTCTTCCTCCCTTGTCGTCACTCCATGGTTGACGAGTTAACCTCAATTTATCTGCGTTGTTTCCAGCGCGGGACTAAATTGAAAATTCTTATCAATGGATTGGCGGCTTCTCTATTCTGGCACCGACTCCCCGGGCTATTCATTCGGAACAAATAACCGAATCAACGGCCTGCCCACACCACCGATCAACCGGGTTACACCCGGCGGCGTTTTGGAGGGCGGCATCCGTTATGGGGTATCGGTGTCACATCCTTAATCATAATGACATTAAATCCGGCTCCCTGGAGCGATCGAAGTGCCGACTCACGCCCGGCACCCGGTCCCTTGACATAGACCTCCACATTTCTCATGCCGTGCTCCATGGCCTTTTTAGCGGCGTCCTCGGCGGCCAGCTGAGCGGCAAAGGGCGTGCTTTTACGAGAACCTTTGAAACCTTGGACCCCGGCGCTGGACCAGGACACCACGTTTCCGGCCGGATCCGTAATGGTGACGATCGTATTGTTGAAGGTCGATTGGATGTGAACGATCCCGTTGGGTACGTTCTTCTTTTCTTTTCTCTTGGTGCGTGTTCTTCTCGGCATAATCCTATCCCATAGATGGATGCCCCGTTGGTTTTGGCCGGGGCAATTCGATCAGACCCGTAACGGTGTCTATTTCTTCTTCACACCGCCCTTTTTCTTGACAGCCGCCCGCCTCGGACCTTTACGTGTCCGAGCATTGGTGCTGGTGCGTTGTCCGCGCACCGGAAGCGATTTCCGATGGCGCAGTCCACGATAGCAGCCAAGATCCATCAGGCGTTTGATGTTCATCGATACGGTCGACCGAAGTTCTCCCTCCACTTTGTAGGTGCTGTCGATCAGCTTTCGGATGCTGGTGACTTCCGACTCCAAAAGATCGTCTGTCTTCGTGTTGGGATCAATGTTGAGCTTTTCCAGAATGTCATTGGACGTGCTGCGTCCGATTCCAAAAATGTACGTCAGACCGATCTCAATCCGTTTGTTTTTAGGCAAATCAACGCCGGCGATTCGAGCCAAAGCTACCTCCCCTATCCTTGCCTTTGCTTGTGTCGTTTATTTTCGCAAATGACACGTAGTACCCCTTTGCGGCGAACCACCTTGCATTTGCTGCACATTTTTTTAACTGATGCCCGGACCTTCATCTTATCTCCCCTTGCCTCCTATGGACGGCAGCCTCAAACCGCCCGTCCCATTCGAGCTATTTCGACCGGTAGGTAATCCGGCCGCGGGACAGATCATAGGGCGACAGCTCAACCGTCACCGTGTCCCCTGGTAAAATCTTAATAAAGTGCATCCGCATCTTTCCGGAGATATGCGCCAGAATCTTGTGCCCGTTTTCGAGTTCGACTCGAAACATCGCGTTTGGCAGAGTTTCCACAACCGTACCCTGCACCTGAATCGCTTCCTCCTTGGCCATGTATATCATCCCCCATCGTCTATGACGCCCCGGGTGTCCGGTCCGTCAGCGGATAGCGACCTCGCTGGTGTGCCGCAAGGGCCGCCGTTGCGGGCGTCTTAACGCCCCTTCATGCGCCCGGCCCCTTTTTTCAGAAAACCTTCATAATGGCGGGTCAGCATATGTGACTCGATCTGAGCGACCGTGTCTATGGCGACACCGACAACAATCAGCAACGCCGTACCGCCGAAATAAAACGGCACATTAAACTGGGCGATCAAAACAGAGGGGAGCACACAGACTGCGGAGACATAGATCGCACCCCCCAGGGTGATCCGCGTCAACACTCTGTCGATGTAATCCGCGGTCCGTCGGCCCGGCCGAATGCCGGGGATGTACCCGCCGTGCTTCTTCATGTTGTCGGCCACATCCACCGGATTGAAGGTGACCGCCGTGTAAAAATAGCAGAAGAAGAAAATAAACCCGACAAACAACAACTCGTAAATGATATTCCCCGGTTGCATGGCCTGGGCGATACTTTGCATCCAGGGCACCTTGATGAAACTGGCAATGGTGGCCGGAAACATGATGATCGATGACGCGAAAATCGGCGGAATGACCCCTGATGTATTAATTTTCAGGGGGAGGTGAGTGCTTTGCCCGCCATACATGCGTCGGCCGACGACCCGCTTTGCATACTGTACGGGAATCCGCCGCTGCCCCTGCTCCACAAACACGATAAAGGCCACCACCAGAACCATCAACGCCAGCAGCAACACCACGGAGAACACACCCATTTCCCCGGTTGACATCAGGCGGAAGGTATTGCTGATGGCTGCCGGCATTCGGGCCACGATACCGGCGAAAATGATCAGTGAAATCCCGTTTCCGATGCCCCGCTCGGTAATCTGTTCCCCCAGCCACATAATGAATGCGGTACCGGCGGTCAACGTGAGGACGGTCATCAAACGGAATCCCCATCCCGGGTGAATCACAACCGGAGCCCCCCCGGGCGAGGTCATGCTTTCCAGCCCGACGCTGATACCGAATCCCTGGATGATACTCAGCACGACGGTACCGTAACGGGTGTACTGGGTAATTTTCTTTCGCCCCTGCTCTCCCTCTTTGGAAAGTCTCTCCAAATGGGGAATCACCACCGTCAGCAACTGTAGAATAATCGAGGCGCTGATGTATGGCATGATCCCCAGTGCGAACACCGAAAGCCGTTCCAGAGCGCCCCCGGAGAACATGTCGAACAATCCGAGCAGTGTCCCCTGGGCCCGGGCGAAGAACGAGGCCAAAGCCACCGTATCAATCCCCGGTGTCGGCACGAAGGCACCGATGCGGTAAACCGACAGGAGCGCCAGGGTATACAGGATGCGCCGTTTCAGCTCAGGTATCTTAAAGATGTTCTGAACACCACTGGTGATCATATCAGGACACCTCTACGCTGCCCCCGGCCGCCTGAATCTTTTCAATGGCGCTCCGGCTGGCCTGGCTTACCTTCACCGTCAACGGGTAGTCAATGTTTCCAAGGCCCAACAGTTTGATGCCGTCCCGCTTGCCTTTCACCAGTCCGGCCTTTACCAGGGCGGCCTCGTCTACGGTACTGCCGCTCTCAAATCGGGATAGGTCCCGGATGTTGATCACGGCAAAATGCTTCTTGAATATATTGGTGAATCCCCGTTTCGGCAGGCGGCGATGGAGCGGCATCTGTCCACCTTCGAATCCCGGGCGCACACCGCCACCGGAGCGGCTGTTCAGCCCCTTGGTCCCTCTGCCGGCGGTTTTGCCGGTGCCGGATCCGACCCCGCGTCCCAGCCGCTTACGGGACTTTCGAGATCCCGCCGGCGGGGACAGTTCATTAAGCTTCATCGGAAACCTCCTCGGCTCTGACAAGATGAGACACTTTTTCGATCATCCCCCGAATGGCCGGGGTATCTTCGAGCTGGACCGTCCGGTGCATTTTGGTCAGTCCCATGCCGCGCAACACCTTCCGATGCTTTTCCGGACGTCCGATCCTGCTCTTGACTAGTGTTATGTTCAGTTTCTCCGTCATGCGTCCGCCTCATCCCCTAAAGTTCTGCCGCCTCTTTGCCTCTCCGTGCGGCGACGGTGTCGCGGCTTTGAAGCTGCTGAAGGCCTTCCATTGTCGCCTTGACCACGTTGTGCGGATTGTGCGTTCCCATGCACTTGGTCAGAATATTCTGGACACCGGCGGCTTCCAGCACGGCACGAACCGCTCCGCCGGCAATCACCCCGGTACCCTGTGATGCGGGTTTCAACAAGACGCGGCCGGCACCGAATTTGCCGATCACTTCAAACGGAATGGTGCCTTCCACCAACGGGATCTGCGTCATGTTCTTTTTGGCCTTCTCCAGTCCCTTGCGAATCGCCTCGGGGACCTCTCCGGCCTTACCGAGCCCGGAGCCCACATTTCCTTCGCCGTCGCCCACGACAACGATGGCACTGAAACTGAATCGGCGTCCACCCTTGACAACTTTGGCCACACGGCTGATGTGAACGACCTTGTCGATAAGCTGATTTTCGTCTGTATCCTGCTTGAACAAGGGCCTGCCTCCTTACTGTTGATTCCCTTTAAAAAGTCAATCCGGCTTCACGGGCGCCGTCTGAAAGCGCCTTGACACGGCCATGGTAGAGAAAGCCGTTTCGATCGAACACCACGGTGGTGATGCCCTTTTCCATGGCACGCTGCCCCAGCATCTTGCCGATGTACTGGGCCATGGCCACTTTACTCTCGAACGCATCATGTTCTTTAACCGCCTTATCAAGGCTCGATGCGGCGGCCAGTGTCTGCCCGGCCGTGTCGTCAATGACCTGGGCATAGATGTGCCGCGCGCTGCGAAACACGCTCAGGCGGGGTCGTTCCGCCGTGCCCTGTATTTTTTTCCGGATGCGTCGTTTCCGTTTTTCCCGTGCTTCAACTTTCGGATTCCGCTTACCCATTGTTGTGTCTCCGAGAGATCTCCCGCTGGCGCTCACCGGTGGTTCCGGCGGTAAACGGAAGATTCGTCATTATTTGGTCCCGGTCTTGCCGGCCTTTCGTTGAATGTACTCTTCCGCGTATTTTATTCCCTTGCCCTTGTAGGGCTCCGGCGGCCGAAGATCCCGAATTTGGGCGGCCGTGCGTCCCACCAGCTCTTTATCGATACCGGTCAACCGGATCACATTTTTTTTGTCCACGGTGGCGGAAATGCCGTCCGGGAGTTTGAAATCGATGGGATGGGAATACCCCAGGTTAAATAGAATACTGTTTCCCTTGGCCTCGGCCCGGTAGCCGATGCCATTGATCTCCAGCACCCGTTCAAAGCCCTGATCTACACCGGTGACCATGTTGGCCACCAGACTCCGCATCAGCCCCTGGATGGCCAGGGATTGGCGGTCCTCGACGACCGGGATCACCTCGATGGTGTCTTTGGAGATGTTCAGTTCCACCGCCGGATGAACCGTTCGGCTCAGTGTACCTTTCTCTCCGTTGACGGTGATCTGCCGGTCTTGATACGTGATTTTCACTTTATCCGATACGGGTATCGGTTTTTTGCCCACTCGCGTCATGGGTTACTCCTTGGTCGGTCCTGTCGGCATCGGTTATCGGCCGGATTTTGTTGTGCTCTCTCCTCGGACAAGCCTACCACACACTGCAGATAATCTCGCCGCCGACATTCTCCATTCTCGCCTGCTTGTCCGTTAGAATCCCTTTGGATGTGGAGAGGATGGCGATGCCCATCCCGTTGTATACCGGGCGGACGTCGCGGCTTCCCACGTATACGCGACGGCTCGGTTTGCTTACCCGCTCCATGCGGTAGATGGTGTGGTTCTGGTCTTCGTCATACTTGAGGTAGATCCGAAGAATGCCCTGTTTTCCATCCTTGATGAATTTATAATTCCGGATATAGCCCTCTTCTTTCAGCACCCGGGCCATCTCGGTTTTCAAGGTCGAGCCCGGAATATCCACACTGTTAAACTTTGCTTTTCCCGCATTGCGGATCCGTGTCAGCATGTCTGCTATGGGGTCGCTCATCGACATGGTGTTCTCCTGGTACGCCTGGTGTTATCCTGTTCGGCAGATGTCTGCCGTTCTACCAGCTTGATTTAATTACTCCGGGCAACTGCCCTTCCGATGCCATTTTTCTGAAGCAAATACGGCATATGCCGAACTTGCGCATATATGCCCTGGGGCGGCCGCAAATGGGGCACCGGTTGTAGGCCCGGACCTTGAATTTGGGCTTTCGAGCTGCTTTTGTCATCAGCGATTTCTTAGCCAAATCGTCCTCCCTATGGTTTCATCCATCCTCTGGCAGATTCCCGGATCGGTGGATTCGCAAGACCCATGGTCCGTCACCCACCCCGGCGGCCCAGCCAAGAACGGACGCCTGAACTAATTCCGAAACGGCATGCCGAGTAACCGGAGAAGCTCTTTGCCTTCTTCGTCGGTATCGGCGGTGGTGACTATTGAAATGTTCAATCCCTTTATCTTTTCGATCTTGTCGTAGTCGATTTCCGGAAAAATAAGCTGCTCTCGAACTCCCAGGGAATAGTTTCCATGGCCGTCCATGGCCTTTCCGGACACGCCCCGGAAATCTCGAACACGCGGCAAGGCCACGTTGACCAGCTTATTGAAAAAATCAAACATCCGATCTCGCCGGAGGGTCCCCATGGCGCCGATCGGCATGCCCGCCCGTAATTTAAAGGCGGCAATGGATTTTTTAGCCCGAGTGATGACCGGCTGTTGACCGGTAACGGTACGGATTTCGTCGACTGCGGAATCGAGAACCTTGATGTTCTGAATGGCTTCGCCCATTCCCATATTCACGACGATCTTCTCTAACTTTGGAACCTGCATCCGATTTGCGTAACCAAACTTGTCGATCAATTTGGGTACGACTTCCGATTCATAGAATGCCTTGAAACTAGACATATTATCCCCCTATGCAACGCCGTTAGGTGTCGATGAGCTCACCGCACTTACCGCAAATACGCACCTTTTTGCCGTCGTCGAGTTGCTTCATCTTGATTCGAACGGGCGTCACACATTTGTTGCACATGAGCATAACGTTGGAGGTGTGAACCGTTGCCTCACTCTCCACAATGCCTCCCTGCCGGGTTTGTCCGGAGGGCCGGGTGTGGCGTTTGACGATATTGATGTTCTCGACCAGTACCCGGTTCTTTTTCCGGTCGACCCTGAGGATCTTTCCGATCTTGCCCCGGTCTTTTCCGGAAACGACTTTCACCTTATCGTCTTTTTTTAAGCTCGCTTTGTTCTGCAGCATGGTTGGAACCCGCTTTTCTACCTGGTTGAATTTGCTGTTGTTCACGCCCCCCACGACGTCCATCCGGTGTGGCGTGGCCTTCGATCCGGCTCAGAGCACTTCCGGAGCCAGAGAAATGATCTTCATAAACCGTTTGGCGCGGAGCTCTCTGGCCACGGGGCCAAATATACGTGTCCCGATCGGCTCTTTCTGATTATTGATAAGCACCGCGGAATTGTCGTCAAACCGAATGTATGAGCCGTCCGGACGCCGAACTTCTTTCTTCGTGCGCACCACCACCGCCTTGAGCACATCCCCTTTTTTCACTTTGGCATTCGGAATGGCCTCTTTGACGGAAACCACAACGATGTCGCCAATGCTGGCATAGCGGCGTTTGGACCCTCCCAGCACCTTGATACAATAGAGTACTTTGGCACCGGAATTATCCGCAACGGTGAGTTTGGTCTCTGCCTGAATCATGGTCTTATTCCCTTACCCTTAGACGGCCTTTTCAACGATTTGGCTGACGCGCCACTTTTTGGTTTTGCTCAGTGGCCTGGATTCGGTGATCAGCACCCGGTCACCGGTTTGGCATGCGTTGCCTTCATCATGGGCGGCAAATTTCGAGCGCCGCCGGACAATTTTTTTGTACAGCTTGTGTTTTACCAGCCGCTCCACTTGAACCACCACGGTTTTATCCATTTTACTACCGACGACGGTTCCGATCATCTGCCGCTTTAGACTTCTTTTCTTCATGGCTCCTACTATACGTTATCGGATTGCTGTTTTATTTCGACTTCCCGGAGAATCGTCTGCATGCGGGCTATGTCCCGTTTGGTCTGGACAAGCTTTTTCGGGTTCTCCAGCTGTCCGACTTCGTGCTGGAAGCGCAGGTTGAACAACTCCTGTTTGGCATCCTGCAGCTTCTGCCGCATCTCGTCGGTACTCATTTCCCGGATCTCGCTCGCTTTCATCTCAGTTCGCTCCTCTCGATAAATCGGGTTTTTAACGGGAGCTTGTGGGATGCCAGCCGAAGCGCCTCCATGGCCATTTCTCTTGAGACGCCTTCCATCTCATAGAGAATTCTTCCAGGACGGATAACCGCCACCCATCCCTCCGGGGCCCCTTTCCCTTTTCCCATGCGAACCTCGGCCGGCTTTTTCGTAAATGGTTTATCCGGAAAAATGCGAATCCACATTTTCCCGCCACGTTTCACGTGCCGGGTCATGGCGATACGGGCTGCCTCGATCTGCTTGGACGAAATCCAGCCGCATTCCATGGCCTGAAGTCCGTATTCTCCAAAATTGAGTTCGCTGCCCCTGCGGGCGATGCCTCTCATTTTGCCCTTTTGCTTTTTCCGATATTTGACCTTTTTTGGACTCAGCATCTATTCCGTCTCCCTGCGGCCGGCGGATCCACACCAACAATGGCACCCGGTGGGGTCTGTTAGGCTGCGCTGGCCGCCAACGTATCGTCTTTTTTCAGTATTTCCCCGTGGAAAATAAACACTTTGACACCGATCACGCCATAGGTGGTGCGTGCCTCGATAAACCCGTAATCGATATCGGCCCGAAGGGTATGCAACGGCACACGACCTTCCCGGTACCATTCCGTGCGCGCCATCTCGGCACCGCCCAATCGTCCGGCACAGATGATTTTGATCCCCTTGGCACCGAACCGCATGGCAGAGGAGACCGCGCGTTTCATCGCACGACGGAATGCTACCCGTCGCTCAATCTGCAGCGCCACGTTCTCGGCAACCAGCTGGGCATTGATTTCAGGTTTTCGGACTTCCTGGATATCGATCAACACTTCCTGGTCGACGCGCTTTTCAAGATCCTTCTTGAGCTGTGCAATCTCGACGCCCTTTTTCCCGATAACGATGCCGGGTCGGGCAGTATAGATACGCAGGCGCACCCGTTTGGCGGACCGCTCGATTTCAATTTTCGCGATTCCGGCATGGTTCAACCTTTTTTTGATGTATTTTCGAAGCTTATGGTCTTCGAAAATGTAATCCGCGTAATTCTTTTCAGAAAACCACCGCGAATCCCAGGTTTTTACGATGCCCAATCGCAGCCCAATGGGGTTAACTTTCTGGCCCAAGCTATACCTCCTTTGTTACGCCGACTCTTCGGCGAGGATCACCGTGATATGTGCAGTTCGTTTCAGAATACGGGTGGCACGCCCCCGCGCCCTCGGTCGCCAACGCTTGAGCGTCGGCCCCCCGTCCACGGTGATGTTGCGGATCACCAGAGAATCCACGTCGATCTCCGGATTTTGATCCGCATTGGCCACCGCACTTCGCACGACTTTCTCGACAATTCTGGCGGCCTTCTGGGGCATGAATTTTAAACTGGTCAGCCCCATTTCCACCGGTTTCCCTTTGACAGCGTCAACCAGCATGCGGACCTTTTGTGGCGACACGCGCATATATTTGGCTACCGCTCTGACTTCCATGGTTGATATCCTTTACTATAATCGAATCACTACTTGAGTTTCGACCGCCGATCTCCGGCATGCCCGTAAAAGGTCCGGGTGGGAGAGAATTCCCCCAACTTGTGACCGACCATGTTCTCTGAAATGAACACTGGAACAAACTTTTTCCCGTTGTGCACCGCCAGGGTCAGACCGACCATTTCTGGGATGATGGTCGACCGCCGGGACCAGGTCTTGATCACCCGGGTGCTCCGGGATTCCTGGGCAGTAAGCACTTTTTTCATCAGGCTATCGTCGATGAACGGACCTTTTTTCAATGACCGTGGCATAATCTCTCCTCAAACATGCGCACCGGATTCCGCAAGAAAACTCTCCCGGCCTCGGTGTTCTATCTCTTTGTTCGTCGTTTGACGATGTACGAATCGCTGTGTTTTCGCTTTCTCGTGCGATATCCCTTGGTCGGCTTTCCCCAGGGCGTGCATGGGTGTCGGCCGCCCGAAGACCGCCCTTCGCCGCCGCCCATGGGATGGTCGACCGGGTTCATGGCGACTCCCCGAACCTTCGGCCGCTTGCCGAGCCAGCGGCTCCGTCCGGCCTTTCCCAGATCGATATTCTCGTGCTCCACATTCCCCAACTGTCCGATGGTCGCCCTGCAATTGAGCAACACCATCCGAACTTCCCCGGAAGGAAGCTTGACCTGGGCGTAACGGGCTTCCTTGGCCATCAACTGGGCATAGGTGCCGGCGCTGCGGACGATTTGTCCCCCTTTGCCGACGCGGAGCTCGATATTATGAATGTGGGTCCCCAGGGGGATATGGCTCAACGGCAGGGTGTTGCCGGGTTTGATATCGGCATCCGGTCCAGCCATGATGGTATCGCCCACCGACAGTTTCAGCGGCGCCAGGATATAGCGCTTTTCTCCATCCACATAGTGAAGCAGCGCAATACGGGCGCTGCGGTTGGGATCGTACTCAATGGTTGCAACCTTGGCCGGGATACCCGTTTTGTCCCGTTTGAAATCGATCACCCGATAGTGCCGTTTGGCCCCGCCACCCCTGCGGCGGCAGGTAATCCGCCCGTAGGTGTTCCTTCCGCCCTTCTTGTTCAGCGGGCGAAGAAGGCTTTTCTCAGGAGTGGTCCGGGTAATTTCATCAAAGCCGGCATATGCCTGAAACCGTCTGCCGGGAGATGTCGGTTTAACCTTTTTAACTGCCATGAAACTGCTCCTAGAATCTATGCACCTTCAAAGAAATCGATCCGCTCACCGGGCATTAGCGTCACGATGGCCTTTTTCCAGTTGCGCCGTTTGCCGACGATGCGTCCCCGCTGTTTGACCTTGCCTTTGACTTGCATGGTGCGAACACCGGCGACCCGAACATTAAAGATCCGTTCTACGGCCCTGCGAATCTCCACTCTGTTGGCCTTCCGGTCAACCTCAAAGGTGATCTGGTTGGCATCCTCTTTCTGTATATTGGTTTTTTCGGTGATTACCGGCCGTTTGATGACGTCGTACTCAATCATGCCCCCAGCCTCCCTTCAATCCCTTTTATCGAGGCCTCAAGAAGCACCAAATACTTGTATTTGAGAACATCGTACACGTTGAGCCCTTCTGCCCGGAGCACCTTCACCCCGGGGACATTTCTGGAAGACAGCTCCAAATTTTCGTTCCGCGCTTCGGTCACGATCAACAGATTTTGAAGATCCAGACCCTCGATGAGATCGACGAAATCTTTGGTCTTGATCCGTTCCAGTTCAATCTTGTCGAGCACGCGCAGTGCGTTGTCCTGGTATTTGCTGCTTAAGGCCATTTTGAGGGCTAGTTTGCGCACCTTTTTCGGCACCTTGATTTCCCAGGATTTGGGTTTCGGCCCAAACGCAACGCCTCCTCCCCTGAGGAGCGGCGATTTGACATTCCCGCGCCGGGCACGACCCGTGCCTTTCTGCCGAAATAACTTTCGTGAGCTTCCACGGATCTCGCTGCGATTCTTGACCGATGCCGTCCCCGCCCTCCGTTTGGCCAACTGCATGCGGACGACCTGGTGCAGTACACTCGCGTTGACCGGTACGTTGAACAGGTCGTCGGAGAGTTCCACCTGAGATACCGTATCACCTGAAATGTTTAAAACATCTACGCTTGCCATTTGCTTCCCCGTCGATCGCCGACCGTTGTGATCCCCTACAGCCGGCGCACCTCACTGTTATTTGGTGTAACCGGATTTCTGGATCATCACCAACGAACTTCTGGATCCGGGTACGGCACCTTTAATCATCAGCAGGTGCTGGTCTTCCCGGATGTCGATAATTTCCAGATTTTTGGTGGTCTGCCGGGCATTTCCATAATGACCGGGCATTTTTTTGCCTTTGATGACCTTCGATGGTGTGGCACTGCAACCAATGGATCCTGGAATGCGGACACTTTTGCTCCCGTGGGTCATAGGCCCTCGGCTGAAGCCATGCCGTTTGATGACGCCGGCAAAGCCACGCCCTTTGGTGGTACCGGTCACATGGACCCGTTCACCGACGGTAAACTGGTCCAGTGTGATCACCTGTCCGAACTCGTAGTCGTCCGGATTCTCCACCCGGAACTCCTTGAGGGTCTCGAACAGTTGAGCCCCGCTCTTTTTTAAATGGCCCTGCATCGGCTTGTTGACCCGGCTGGCTTTTTTGCTGCCGAAGCCGACCTGCAATGCGCTGTAGCCGTCGGTCTCCACCCGTTTGATCTGGGTCACCACACAAGGCCCGGCCTGGATCACCGTGACCGGAATATGCCTCCCGTCGGACGTAAACAAGCCGGTCATTCCTATTTTTCTGCCAATCAACGCTGATATCATCGTTTGTTCCTGTGTCTATAGGCAAATTAAAACGCCGCGTGGGCCTTAACCCGGCCCTGAATCCAGGACGGCGTCTGTTTAGCGCTTTATTCCCCGGTTGGGTGTTACAACTTAATCTCTACATCGACTCCCGGTGACAGATCGAGCTTCATTAGTGCGTCCACTGTCTGCTGGGTCGGTTCCATGATGTCGAGAAGCCGCTTATGGGTCCGGATCTCAAACTGCTCTCTGGATTTCTTGTCGATATGCGGTGACCGAAGCACACAATACTTGCTGATTCGCGTGGGCAGCGGTATGGGACCGACCACTTTGGCACCGGTTTTATTCGCCGTGTCGACGATATCCAGTGCCGACTGGTCCAGTAGCTTGTGGTCGTATGCTTTCAGCCTGATCCGTATTTTTGTATTCATGACCATCGTTCTTCACCCGCTCGCTATTCGATGATTTCGGCAACCACGCCGGCACCCACGGTACGGCCACCCTCACGGACGGCAAACCGCAGTTCCTTTTCCATGGCGATCGGCGTGATCAACTCCGCGGATATCGTCACATTGTCGCCGGGCATCACCATCTCCACGCCCTCGGGCAACGTCAACACCCCGGTGACGTCCGTGGTCCGAAAATAAAATTGGGGACGGTAACCGCTGAAAAACGGCGTGTGACGCCCACCTTCTTCTTTGCTCAATACGTACACCTCGGCCTTGAACTTGGTGTGCGGCGTAATCGAACCGGGTACCGCCAGCACCTGACCCCGCTCCACATCCTCGCGCTTGGTCCCGCGCAACAGCACGCCAATGTTGTCGCCCGCCTGACCCTCGTCCAACAGCTTGCGAAACATCTCCACCCCCGTGCACACCGTCTTGGTGGTCGGCCGAATCCCGACAATCTCGATCTCGTCGCCCACCAAAATCTTGCCACGCTCCACACGGCCGGTGACCACCGTTCCACGACCGGAAATGCTGAACACATCCTCGATGGGCATCAAAAACGGCTTGTCAATGTCCCGCTTGGGCTCGGGAATGTACGCGTCAATGGCATCCATCAGCTCAAATACCGGCTTGGCCTCGTCGCTGTCCGGATTGTCGTTCTCCAGTGCCTTGAGCGCGCTGCCACGGATGATCGGCGTGTCGTCACCGGGAAACTCATACTTGTCCAACAGCTCCCGAAGTTCCAACTCCACCAGCTCGATCAACTCCTCGTCGTCGACCATGTCGGTCTTGTTTAAAAATACCACGATCCGAGGCACTCCCACCTGACGCGCCAACAATATGTGCTCACGGGTCTGGGGCATCGGCCCGTCATCGGCACCCACCACCAAAATCGCACCGTCCATCTGCGCGGCTCCGGTGATCATGTTCTTGATGTAGTCGGCATGTCCCGGACAGTCCACATGGGCATAATGACGGTTGTCGGTCTCGTACTCCACGTGGGCCGTGGCGATCGTGATCCCCCGGGCTTTCTCCTCAGGGGCCTTGTCAATCTGATCAAACGGCACAAAGTCGGCCATGCCCTTCAGACCCATGTGCTTGGTGATTGCCGCCGTCAGTGTCGTCTTGCCATGGTCAATGTGACCGATCGTACCTACGTTCACGTGCGGCTTGGTGCGCTGAAACTTCTCCTTCGCCATGGTCTCACCCTCCCCTATTATAGGGCTGTTGTTAAATCGATGGTTGTTGCAGATTGCCGCCATGGTATGGGCGACATCGGAGTTGCAACATCATATTGCAGATAGCTACCAGCGGTAATGGGCAAACGCTTTATTGGCCTCCGCCATCCGGTGCGTGTCTTCCTTTTTCTTTATGGCTGCCCCTCGGTGGTTGGCGGCATCCATCAGTTCTGCGGCCAGTTTTTTGGCCATTCCCTTCTCCGAACGGCTGCGTGCATAGGAGATCAGCCATCGGATGCCCAAGGCGGTGCGCCGAGAGGGCCGTATTTCGGTCGGTACCTGATAGGTCGACCCCCCCACCCGGCGGGATTTAACCTCAATCAACGGCCGGACATTCTCGACCGCCTTTTCAAACACCTTCAAGGGAGTCTCTTTGGCCCTTTCCTCGATAATGTCGAACGCGCCGTAAATCACCGTTTCTGCGGTACTCTTTTTTCCGTCCCGCATGATGGCGTTGATAAACTTAGATACCAGCTTGCTGCTGTGGCGCGAATCGGGCATGACGTCGCGCTGGGGGACTTCTCTTCTTCTTGGCATTGCCTACACCATCCGTTCTTTGTTCTTCTTATCGGATGCAAGCTGCATGGCGGTCATCCGTCTCGTCATGCAACTTGCCGTTCACCCATCTACTTCGGCTTTTTCGCGCCATACTTGGAGCGGCCCTGCCGCCGATCTTCCACACCCAGCGTATCCAATGTTCCGCGGACGATATGGTAACGAACCCCCGGCAAGTCCTTGACGCGGCCCCCGCGAACCAGGACGACCGAGTGCTCCTGAAGGTTGTGGCCGATACCGGGGATATAGGCGGTCACCTCAATGCCGGTGGTTAGCCGGACACGCGCTACTTTTCGAAGCGCGGAGTTCGGTTTTTTGGGCGTTGATGTATAGACCCGGGTACAAACCCCCCGCTTTTGCGGCGCGCCTTTCAGAGCCGGTGTGTTCGTCTTTTTGATGACCCGTTTTCTTCCTTTCCGAACGAGTTGATTGATCGTCGGCATGTTTTCCTCTTCGGTATAGTGGTATCGATTAATCAGAAGTTTGCAAAAGGGTTTTTGTAAATACAAAAAATATGCTTGTCAAGCAATTTATCGGCTTTTCCAGCCATTCCTTTCGCTTTCCGCAACCTCGGCAATCCAAGGGGTCATTTGGTTTCTATCCCACCTCAACCTCAAGCTCCCGATATTGGGATCGGCCGGTTCCGGCGGGGATCAAACGCCCCATGATGACATTCTCCTTGAGCCCCCTCAAATGGTCCACGGATCCGGCAATACTGGCATCGGTCAGGACCTTGGTGGTCTCCTGGAATGAAGCGGCGGAAATGAAACTGTCGGTGCTCAAAGACGCCTTGGTAATACCCAGAATCAGCGGTTCGGCCACGGCCGGCTTGCCGCCTTCGGCAATCACCTCCTGATTGACCTCCTCGAACACCGCACGGTCGACCTGTTCTTCCAGAATCAGATCGGTGTCGCCCACATCCAGAACCTTGACCCGCCGCATCATCTGACGCACGATCACTTCGATGTGTTTGTCGTTGATCCGTACGCCCTGGAGGCGATACACCTCCTGCACCTCGTCGGTGAGATAACGGGCCAGGGCGACTTCGCCCTTGATGTTGAGAATATCCTGGGGGATGGCCGCACCCCCCACCAGTTCCTCACCGGCACGCACATAATCCCCTTCATAGACATTGATGTGCTTGCCCCGGGGGATCAGGTATTCCTTCTTTTCACCCACATCCACCGGTGTGATGGTGATTTTCTGTTTGCCCTTCTTGGTGCCCTTGGAGATGCTGACGTATCCGTCGATTTCGCTCAGCACGGCCGCCTCCTTTGGCTTTCGAACCTCAAACAGTTCGGCCACCCGGGGCAAACCGCCGGTGATGTCCTTGGTCTTGGTGGTGGCCCGGGGAAGTTTGGCCAGGATGTCGCCGGCCTTGATGGCATTGCCCTCTTCCACCATAATCACCGCGTCCACCGGAAGCACATATCGCGCCTGACCGGAAGATGTCGGCAGCTTACGCGTTTTCCCGTCGTCATCTTTGATGGAGACACGGGGTCGAACGTCTGCGCTCTTGGACTCGATAATGGTCCGGCTGGATTTTCCGGTAACCGGGTCCACCTTCTCCTGCATGGTTTTGCCCGCGGTAATATCTCCGAATTTGACGGAACCGCCCACCTCCGCGATAATCGGGGTCGTAAACGGGTCCCATACGGCCAGCAGATCCCCTGCGCCCACCTCATCGCCGTCCTTGGCCAGCAAATGGGCACCATAGATGACCGGGTGCCGCTCCCGTTCACGGCCGGTCTGGCCCATGATGGCGAATTCGCCACCCCGACGGTTCATGACCACAAACTCGTTTTTCTTGACTTCGACCACGTTGAGATCGATGTACTTGATGGTGCCGTCCACCCGGGCCCGAATATCGGCCTGCTCCACACGCCGGCTGGCGGTTCCACCGATATGGAAGGTACGCATGGTCAGCTGGGTGCCCGGCTCGCCAATGGACTGGGCCGCCAGAATGCCCACGGCCTGACCGATTTCCACGGGTTGACCGTGTGCCAGGTCCCGGCCGTAACATTTGGCGCAAACGCCGTAACGGCTTTTGCAGGTTAACACGGAGCGGATCATGGCACGGGTCGCCCCGGCATTCTCGATCAGCTCGGCGGCGGGTTCGTCAATGTCTTCTCCGGCGTCCACCAGCACCTCATCGGTAAACGGATCGAGAATTTCCTCGGCGGCCACCCGACCCAGGATCCGCTCTCCCAGTCGCTGAATCACCTCGCCGCCTTCGGTCAGCGCTTCGACCTCCACGCCGAGTGTCGTTCCACAATCCGGTTCGGTAATGACACAGTCCTGCGCGACGTCCGCCAACCGCCGGGTCAGATATCCGGAGTTGGCGGTCTTGAGCGCGGTATCCGCCAATCCCTTTCGGGCACCGTGGGTGGAGATAAAGTACTGCAATACCGATAATCCCTCCCGGAAGTTGGCCTGAATCGGAGTTTCGATAATCTCTCCGGAAGGTTTGGCCATCAGGCCGCGCATACCGGCCAGCTGTCGCATCTGATCCTTGCTGCCCCGGGCGCCGCTGTCGGCCATCATATAGATGGGGTTGAAGCTCTCCTCAATCAGGTTCGATCCGTCATCGTCGGTGACCGGGTCCCCCTCTTTATCAAAGACCGGTCCCATCTTCATGACTTCCATCATTTCGTTGGCCACGTCGTCGGTGGCCTTGGCCCAGATGTCGACGACCTTATTGTATTTCTCACCCTGGGTGATCAGGCCTTCGGTGTATTGCCGCTGAATTTCCTGCACCTGGCCTTCGGCCGCCTGCAGAAGACCCCACTTGGCTTCGGGAATGATCATCGCATCGATGGATATGGATAGGCCGCCGGTGGTCGAATGGGCGTATCCCAGATCCTTGAGGCGGTCCGACAAAATGACGGTAGCCTTGGGTCCGATGTTCCGGTAGGCGTAATCGACCAGATCACGCAGAGATTTTTTATCCTGGACCTTGTTGATCAGGTGAAACGGAATCTCCGGTCGTCGCTCGACCACTTGAAAGACATGATGGGCGTCATCAACCGATACGACGTCGCTGGTGGCCTCGGGCTCCTGGGCAAACACCGCCTCGGTGTCCTCATCGCTGGTCCTGAATAGACGGGTAAATTCATCTTTCCGAAGCCAACCGATCAGGCCATCAAACTCTGTGTCGAGGGCGCTGGAATATTTGTGCACCATCTCAACAAAGTCGGATCCTCCGGCCAGTTCCACATAGGCGGCATCGGCATCGGATTTTTCTTCGCACTGAATATGGCGCAGCTTCATGATGCTTTCTTTGGGGATAATTTCCCACATCAGGATCCGGCCAACCGTGGTCTCTATCCGCTCTTCGCCCATGCGCACGACGATCTGGGCGTGCAGGTCGACTTCTCCTGCATCATAGGCGACCCGGACTTCACCCGGGCTGGAGAAGACCATCCCGTGCCCCTTGGCCCCGGTCACGCTGCGGGTCATATAGTAACAGCCCAGCACGATGTCCTGGGTTGGCACGATAATCGGGCTGCCGTTGGCCGGAGAGAGGATATTGTTGCTCGAAAGCATCAGCGCCCGAGCCTCGATCTGAGACTCCACCGACAGCGGCACATGGACCGCCATCTGGTCTCCGTCAAAGTCCGCATTAAAGGCGGTACACACCAGCGGATGGAGCTGGATCGCTTTTCCTTCGATCAAAAGCGGCTCAAACGCCTGCACGCCGAGTCGGTGCAAGGTGGGCGCCCGGTTCAACATCACCGGATATTCCTTGACCACTTCATCAAGGGTGTCCCACACCTCCGGCACTTCCCGCTCGACCATTTTCTTGGCGCTTTTTACCGTGGACACCAGCCCCTTCTGCTCGAGGCGGTAGTAAATAAACGGTTTGAAGAGCTCCAGGGCCATTTTCTTGGGCAATCCGCACTGGTGCAGCCTCAGATTCGGGCCGATGGTGATCACGGTTCTTCCTGAATAATCGACCCGCTTTCCCAACAGGTTCTGGCGGAACCGTCCCTGTTTGCCTTTCAGGGTATCGCTCAAGGATTTCAGCGGCCGCTTGTTGGTGCCCGTAATGACCCGTCCGTGGCGCCCGTTGTCAAAGAGCACGTCAACGGATTCCTGGAGCATCCGTTTTTCATTACGGACGATAATCTCAGGGGCTTTCAGGTCGATGAGTCGTTTGAGTCGATTGTTCCGATTGATGACCCGCCGGTACAGATCGTTCAGATCAGACGTGGCAAAACGCCCTCCCTCCAATGGGACCAGCGGACGCAAATCCGGGGGTAACACCGGGATGACATCCATAATCATCCAGGCCGGATCCACGCCGCTCTTTCGGAAGGCGTCCACGATTTTCAGGCGTTTGGCGAGTTTTTTTCGTTTCGCGTCAGAGCCGGTTTTTCGGACCTCTTCTTTGAGTTCCTTATACAATGCGTCGAGATCGATCTTCTCAAGCAGGGCTTTGACCGCTTCCGCCCCGATGCCGGCCTCAAATTTGCTGCCGTACATCTCCAGGGCTTCCATGTAAGCTTCATCGGTCAGCAGTTGGCATCGGGTCAGATCGGTTTCTTTCGGATCGATGACGATGTAGCTGTCGAAGTAAAGCACCTTCTCCATGTTCTTCAGAGTCAGGTCGAGAAGGTTGCCGATTTTGCTGGGAAGCGATTTTAAGAACCAGATGTGGGACACGGGTGTGGCCAATTCAATGTGGGCCATGCGCTCGCGCCGGACTTTCGACTGGATCACCTCCACACCGCATTTTTCACAGATCACCCCGCGGTGCTTCATGCGTTTGTACTTTCCGCAGTTGCACTCGTAGTCTTTGGTCGGACCGAAAATCTTTGCGCAAAACAGTCCGTCGCGCTCGGGTTTGAAGGTACGATAATTGATGGTCTCCGGCTTTTTTATCTCCCCGTGGGACCATTCCCGAATCTGCTCGGGAGATGATAGGGCAAGCCGAACCCCGGTGTATTGTTTTGGGTCTGTCGGTTTGGCAAAGAAATCGTATAACGTTTCCATTGTCCCATCCCGTTTGGTTGAGGCACCTGACGATGGATCAAACACCGCCGCGCACCCAGAAATTATAGGTAAAACCAGTCCGCTGGACTTTTAGGAGGTCTCCTCCAGCAGCTGGATATCCAAGCCTAATGCCTGCAGCTCTTTCATGAGCACCTTGAACGACTCGGGCAGTCCGGGTTCCAGAACGTTCTGTCCCTTGACGATCTTCTCGTACATTCGGGTCCTTCCGGCCATGTCGTCCGATTTAACGGTTAAAAACTCCTGCAACGCATGGGCTGCTCCATAGGCTTCCATGGCCCAGACTTCCATCTCTCCCAGCCGCTGGCCGCCGAATTGGGCTTTTCCGCCCAGGGGTTGCTGGGTGACCAACGAATAGGGCCCGATGGATCTGGCATGGATCTTGTCATCGACCAGATGATGCAGCTTCATCATATACATGTTACCGACGGTAATCTTTTCCTTGAACGGCTCACCGGTCCGACCGTCGTAGAGCACCATCTGGCCGGTGGTATGGAGGCCGGATTCCTCGAGCAGAGCTTTGATCTCCGGCTCTTTAGCGCCGTCGAAAACCGGTGTGGCCATGTGGACACCCTTTTTGTAATAGTCGGCAAATTCCGTCAGCTGCTCATCGGACATCCCGCTGGTTTCTTTTCGGATCACCGGGTCGGTAAATATGTTCTGTATCTTTTCCCGCAGCGCCTTGATCTTGTTCTCTTCCAGAAGCTGGCTGATCTGCTCGCCCAACCCCTTGGCCGCCAATCCCAGATGAATTTCAAGGATCTGCCCCACGTTCATTCGAGAGGGGACACCCAACGGATTGAGCACCATGTCCACCGGACGGCCGTCGGCGAAATAGGGCATGTCCTCCTGGGGCAAAATACGGGACACAACGCCCTTGTTCCCATGACGCCCGGCCATTTTATCGCCAACGGACAGTTTCCGCTTCATGGCGACGTAGACCTTCACCATCTTAATTACGCCCGGAGGAAGATCGTCGCCCTTTTCGTATCGGCTGGCCTGTTGCTCAAAGGCGATTCGGCAGAGCTCACACTGATCCCGATACCGCTCCAGGATATCATGGACCTCTTCGGTCAACTTGGCATCCTGGAAAACCACACCCTCCATGTGGGATACCGGGATCTCGTCCAACAGCTTTCCATCTATTTTGGCGCCTTTGGCGATCAGGACTTTTTTTCCTTTCTTCAGGTTCTGGCTCGGCTTCTTTCCGGTCAGAATCTTTTCCAGCTGACGTCTTGCAATTTCTTCGGTAATCTTCAGTTCGTCATCCCGATCTTTTGCCAGCGCTGCAATCTCTTCATTTTCAATTTCACTGGTGCGGTCGTCTTTGGTCACGCCCCTGCGGGAGAACACCTTGGCATCAATCACAATCCCCTCGACTCCCGGCGGGACCCGCAAGGAAGTGTCCTTTACGTCTCCGGCTTTTTCGCCGAATATGGCCCGTAGCAGCTTTTCCTCCGGAGACAACTGGGTCTCCCCCTTCGGCGTGATTTTTCCGACCAGGATATCCCCAGGTGCGACTTCGGCCCCCAACCGAATAATGCCGCTTTCGTCCAAATTCTTCAGGGCCTCTTCCCCGACATTGGGAATGTCACGAGTGATTTCTTCCTTACCCAGCTTGGTATCCCGGGCGATAATCTCGAACTCTTCGATGTGGACCGATGTGTAGACACCGTCGCGTACCAGACGCTCACTGACGAGAATGGAGTCCTCGAAGTTATACCCGCCCCATGGCATGAATGCCACGGTAACGTTCTTGCCCAGAGCCAGCTCCCCCTGCTCGGTGGCCGGCCCGTCGGCAATGATCTCCCCGGCCCGCACCTTCTGGCCCTTTTTGACGATGGGTCGGTGATTGAAACAGGTGTTCTGGTTGGAACGGATGAACTTGGACAGGTTATAGATCGTCACCGGTTTGTCGAATCGTCCGTCTTCGGGTTCATGGGAAAGCACGATCCGTGAAGCATCGACATCCACGACGGTGGCCTCTCGATGGGACACAATGGTCACCCCGGAATCCTTGGCAACGACCCCTTCGATGCCGGTCCCAACCAGGGGCGCTTCAGACACGATGAGCGGAACCGCCTGACGTTGCATGTTCGACCCCATCAACGCTCGGTTGGCATCATCGTTTTCGAGAAATGGAATCAGGGAGGCCGAAACACTCACCAACTGATTGGGAGAAATGTCCATCAGCTCGATATCATCCCTCTGAACCATCATGAATTCACCTTCGACGCGAGATGTGACCATGGGGTTCACGTACTCATTGTTATCGTCGATGGGGGCGTTGGCCTGGGCGATGGGATGCTCTTTTTCTTCGAATGCGGACAGAAACTTAACATCCGAGCTAACCGTGGCGTTTTCCACGACCCGATAGGGGGTCTCGATAAATCCGTAGTCGTTCACCCGGGCGTAAGTGCTCAACGACACGATCAAGCCGATGTTTGGCCCTTCCGGTGTCTCAATGGGACAAATTCTTCCATAGTGGGACGGGTGCACGTCGCGAACTTCAAATCCAGCCCGCTCCCGGGTCAGACCGCCGGGTCCCAGAGCGCTAAGCCGCCGCTTATGGGTAGTTTCCGACAGCGGGTTGGTTTGGTCCATGAACTGGCTGAGCTGGCTGGTGCCGAAAAATTCTTTGACCACGGCGGACACCGGTTTCGGGTTGACCAGGTCATGGGGCATCAGAGCATCGACTTCCTGCAGGCTCATCCGTTCTTTGATGGCACGTTCCATTCTGACCAGTCCGATCCGGTACTGGTTTTCCAGCAGCTCTCCCACCGCTCGTACCCGGCGATTGCCCAAGTGATCAATGTCATCGACCATTCCCTGGGTGTCCCGCAGCCGAACCAGTGTTTTGGCGGTCAGAAGAATATCTTCTTTTCGAAGCGTGCGGAGCGTAATGGGTGTGTCGATGCCAAGCCGAAGATTGATTTTCATGCGCCCGACACCGGACAGGTCGTAGTAAGATGATTTGAAGAACAGATGGTCGATAAAATCCTGAGCCACTTCGGGTGTGGCCGGATTGCCGGGGCGCAACCGTCGGTAGATCTCGACCAGGGCTTCTTCTTTTGTCTCGACCTTATCCAGGAGCAGGGTTTTTCGAATCGAATCGCTGCCGACCACCGGATCGATGTAGAGTAATTCGAATTCTCGAACACCGGCGGAGGTCAGTGTGGCCAGGGTCTCTTCGTCAACGGTTTCGTTGGCGCGCACAATGACTTCGCCGTTTTTTGGATCGGTGATGCTATAGGGAAAAGCCAGACCGATCAGATCTTCCGGCGCGATGGGGATCATGTCCACCTTGGCCGCTGAGAGTTGGCGAAGCGCACGCTGGGTAAACATTCTACCTTTTTTAACCGCGACCTCTTCGGTTTCCGGGTGCTTTACATCACGGCTGGCGCGTTGACCCTTCAAAAACTCCGGAACAAACTGCCGGAACACGCGTTTGCCCCGGGTCGTAATTTTCATGGTCTTGTAAAAATAGGTCAGCAGATCTTCCGTGGAGTATCCAAACGCCTTGAACAGAAGGGTCACCGGAAATTTTCGTCGTCGGTCGATTCGGATGTAAACAATGTCTTTCGGATCGATCTCCATGTCGATCCAGGAGCCGCGAACCGGAATGATCCGCGAGGTGTAGATCACCTTTCCGGTGGAGTGGGTTCTGCCTTTGTCGTGATCAAAAAATACGCCGGAGGATCTGTGTAACTGACTGACGACGACCCGTTCGGTGCCGTTGATAATAAAGGTCCCCTTGTCGGTCATGAGAGGGATGGTGCCGAAATAGATCTCCTGCTCCTTGATATCCCTAATGGTCGACGTGCCGCTTTCCTTGTCCACGTCATAGACCACCAATCGAACGGTGATTCGCACCGGGAGCTCGTAAGTCATCCCCCGGTGAATACATTCATCCACCGAGTGCTTGACCTCTCCGAAACTATAGGAGACAAACTCCAGGGAGGCGCTACCGGTGAAGTCTTTGATGGGAAACACCGACTTAAAGACGGCCTGAAGGCCCACGTCTTCCCGCTTCTCGGGAGGTATGTCGATTTGTAGAAACCGACGATACGATTCTCGCTGCATCCCGATCAAATCCGGAATTTCTACGATCTGTTTGATCTTCCCAAAATTCTTTCTCTGTCGCCGTGTTGCCGAAAGCCTGCCAGCCATGGCTTCTCCACTTGTTCGTCTTTTAGAGGTTGGGTCTCCAAAGGAAAGTCCGAGCCGAACCCCTGCCGGCCGGCCCGGGCCCTTCCTTTTTCAAACCGATGGTTGCCGGTAAATGATTCTCTGCCACAGGCTACTTCAGCTCAACCTGGGCGCCGGCACCCTCCAATTGTTCTTTCACTTTTTCAGCTTCATCTTTGGCAATGCCTTCTTTCACCGGCTTGGGCGCGTCGTCCACAAGTGCCTTGGCGTCTTTCAACCCAAGTCCGGTAATCGCCCGCACTTCCTTGATGACCTGAATCTTCTTGTCCCCCGCAGCCGTCAGGACAACGTCGAACTCCGTCTTTTCTTCTGCCGCCTCGCCGCCGGCCTCACCGCCCGGCATAGCCGCGGCGACAGCCACCGGAGCTGCTGCGGACACACCAAATTTATCTTCCATCTCTTTGACCAGCTCGGAGAGTTCCAGAACGGTCATATTCGAAATAAACTCAATCACATCTTCTTTGTTGATGTCTGCCATGGGTTATCTACCTCCAGTTGTAAAATTGGTTCATCTGCACAGGCGCTTCGAACGCGCAGGCAGTCCGTGCCCGACGATTCGGATCAAGCCGCTTCTTTCTGGTCTTTGATCGCCTGGAGCACATTTAGAAAATTCCTCGGAACACCACTGAGTGCGGTGACAAAGCCGGTCGGCACCGCCACCATTACCGAGAGCAGCTGGGCAAGGAGAACCTCCCGGGACGGCAGCTGGGACAGGGATTTGATGGCTGTCACATCCAGCATCTTTCCGTCCATGGCACCGATCTTGATTTCGAGCTTGTCATGCTCTTTTGCAAAAGCCGTCAGCACTTTGGCCGGCGCCACCGGATCCTCGTAACTCAACGCAATGGCACTCGGGCCCTTGAAACTGTCGACGATCTGCTCGGCGTCGGTTCCTTCGGCCGCCCGTCTCAGCAGCGTGTTTTTCACCACTTTGTACTCGATTTCCGCTTCCCGAAGCTTTGAACGCAGCGCATTCATGTCCTCGACGTTCAGTCCCATGTAATCGGTAAGAATCATCACCTTGGAACGGGTGAACTTGTCATGGAGTTCTTCGACAATGCGTTGTTTGACTTCTCGCTTCAAAGTTTAGTCACCTCCTTTCTGTGACTGTGAAAAACCGGAGGTATGTGCTGAAAATCCATTCTCGGAAAACCCACTCGCTGTCGGAGTTTGGTTTCCGGTCGAGCACGCTCGCTTGGAATTGTTCGCACTGTCTCGGTAGGCCGGCCATGCCGATTAGACACATTCCATCCGATCCAACGAATATGTACCTACGGTCTTTGACAGTATTGAATATTTAAGGGTTGGTTTATGAATTGAACCAGCCGCCTTGCCGTGCTGCCCCCTGGGATTCGAAGGGCAGACATCCGGCGAGGCGCCAATGGCTAACTCAGCAAATCCTTTACGTGGGCCGTGTCAATTTTTACTCCCGGGCCCATGGTTGTTGAAACAGCGATGCCCTTTACATAAGCACCTTTGCTGGAGGCGGGTTTCAGACGCATAATCGTGTCCAAAAACGCTTTAATGTTTTGAACGATCTTGTCGGTACCGAAAGACACCTTGCCCATGGGAGCATGGACAATGCCGGCTTTTTCGACCCGAAAATCAATCTTTCCGGCTTTCAATTCCTCCACCGCTTTGGCCACTTCGAATGTCACGGTACCGGTCTTGGCGTTGGGCATCAGTCCCCGTGGCCCGAGAAGTCGTCCAATCTTTCCCACCGACCCCATCATGTCGGGCGTGGCAACGGCCTTGTCAAAACCGAACCACCCACCTTTGATTTTGTCGATCAGATCGTCATTTCCAACGAAGTCTGCTCCAGCGTCTGTGGCTTCTTTTTCTTTCTCGCCCTTTGCAAACACCAGCACTTTAACTTCTTTTCCGGTTCCGTTGGGAAGAACTACGGTACCTCTGACCATCTGGTCGGCGTGCCGTGGATCGACTCCGAGCTTGACGGCAACATCGATGGTTTCATCAAATTTCGCAAACGACGCTTCAATGGCCGCCTCGACGGCTTCCTGAAAGCCGTGTCGCCTCTGGCGGTCCACATTTTTCATGGCGTCCCGGTATTTTTTTCCCCGTGTTGGCATTTTGTTTCTCTCGCTCCTTGATATTTTTAAACCCGACATGCGGCGTTGTCGTCCCGAGCCGCAGCAACCGGCATCCTAAATCACTTCGATGCCCATGCTCCTGGCTGTTCCTTCGATAATCTTACAGGCGGCATCAAGGTCCGTGGTGTTTAAATCCACCATTTTTATTTTGGCGATCTCCTCGACTTGCTGGCGCGTGACTTGGCCGACCCGGTCCCGCTTGGGATCGCCCGCCCCTTTGGCAATCTTTGCCTGCTTTTTGAGCAGAATCGCCGCCGGAGGTGTTTTGGTGATAAAGGTAAATGTCCGATCCTGAAAAACGGTAATCACGACCGGTATGATCATGCCTTCATCGTTGCTCGTCCGGGCGTTAAAGGCTTTACAGAAATCCATAATGTTGACGCCATGCTGCCCAAGAGCCGGCCCGATTGGTGGAGATGGATTGGCCTTTCCGGCTTCAACCTGTAGTTTAATCTGTGCAATTATTTTTTTTGCCATCGTTTCTCTTAGACTCCCGACTATAGATTAGTGCACCGTACCGATGAATGATGCCTCGTCTGTATTATCCTGGGGCCCGGTGAAGAGAAACCTCTTCGCTTAAAGCTTGCTCACCTGGACGAATTCAAGCTCAACCGGGGTCGATCGACCGAAAATACTGACCAGTACTTTAATTTTCCCTTTTTCCGGATTAACCTCTTCAACGGTCCCGTTGAAATTGGTAAAGGGGCCGTCGATCACACGGACTTCATCCCCGGCTTCGAACAAATATTTCGGCTGGGGTTTAAGCTTTCCGGCCTCCATGCGGCTCAGGATCTCTTCGGCCTCCTTGTCCAGCAAGGGGGTGGGTTTTTCGCGTCCACCCAGAAACCCGGTGACTTTGGCGGTATCGTTAACGATGTGCCAGGTTTCGTCATCCAACTCCATGCGGACCAGGATATAGCCCGGATAGAATTTACGTGACGACGTTTTACGCTTACCCTTGACAAGTTCGACCACCTGTTCGGTGGGCACCACAACTTCTCCGAATTTCTCCGGATGGGGGGCCGACGAAATGCGTTCTTCCAGGGCGGCCTTGACCTTGCCTTCATACCCGGAATAGACATGGACGATATACCATTTCAGCGCCACTGCTTGGGTCTCCTCATCACTGAAGCACCACGCGGACCAGACTGGAGAGCCCCATATCCACCAAGCCTAAGAAGGCGCTGATGATCATCACCAGGATGATCACCACGACGGTGGATCCGATCGTCTGCTTTCTGGACGGCCAGGTTACCTTTTTCAGTTCGACCTTGACTTCCCGGAGAAACTGGATTGATTTTTTCAGAACATTCGGTTCCCCGGATACCGATTTCGACGGGGCACCGGGTTTTCTCGGCGGTGCCGCTGGCCGTTTCTTTTTAAGGTCTTTTCCAGTGGTGGCTACTTTGGGTGCGGTCGCAACCGCAGCACCGGAAGCTGCCGCTTCTGACGCAACCGGTCCCCGGTTCTGTTTCTTTTTCTTTTTCGCTGTACTCTTTTTCTTGGGTAGCCGTCCCATTACACTCCTAAACGGGTAAACGCTCAACCATGTGAGACTTTCGTTCTGCCTTTGAGCGCTTTTGCCAATTTGGATTTGGCAGGCCAGGAGGGATTCGAACCCCCAACACCCGGATTTGGAGTCCGCCGCTCTACCGTTAGAGCTACTGGCCTGCGAGGGTTGTCACCTGCTGCCTTCGCAGATGTCAACCACGATTTCCTGGTTATTTGGTTTCCCGGTGCGGCGTGTGTTTACGACAAAATCTGCAGTATTTATTAAACTCCAGTTTGTCCGGTGTTGTCCGTTTGTTTTTTGTCGTGGTGTAGTTGCGTCGTTTGCACTCCGTACACGCCAGCGTGACAATGATTCTCACAGCCAGTCTCCTTCAGCGCTATTCGATGATTTCGGCAACCACGCCGGCACCCACGGTACGGCCACCCTCACGGACGGCAAACCGCAGTTCCTTTTCCATGGCGATCGGCGTGATCAACTCCGCGGATATCGTCACATTGTCGCCGGGCATCACCATCTCCACGCCCTCGGGCAACGTCAACACCCCGGTGACGTCCGTGGTCCGAAAATAAAATTGGGGACGGTAACCGCTGAAAAACGGCGTGTGACGCCCACCTTCTTCTTTGCTCAATACGTACACCTCGGCCTTGAACTTGGTGTGCGGCGTAATCGAACCGGGTACCGCCAGCACCTGACCCCGCTCCACATCCTCGCGCTTGGTCCCGCGCAACAGCACGCCAATGTTGTCGCCCGCCTGACCCTCGTCCAACAGCTTGCGAAACATCTCCACCCCCGTGCACACCGTCTTGGTGGTCGGCCGAATCCCGACAATCTCGATCTCGTCGCCCACCAAAATCTTGCCACGCTCCACACGGCCGGTGACCACCGTTCCACGACCGGAAATGCTGAACACATCCTCGATGGGCATCAAAAACGGCTTGTCAATGTCCCGCTTGGGCTCGGGAATGTACGCGTCAATGGCATCCATCAGCTCAAATACCGGCTTGGCCTCGTCGCTGTCCGGATTGTCGTTCTCCAGTGCCTTGAGCGCGCTGCCACGGATGATCGGCGTGTCGTCACCGGGAAACTCATACTTGTCCAACAGCTCCCGAAGTTCCAACTCCACCAGCTCGATCAACTCCTCGTCGTCGACCATGTCGGTCTTGTTTAAAAATACCACGATCCGAGGCACTCCCACCTGACGCGCCAACAATATGTGCTCACGGGTCTGGGGCATCGGCCCGTCATCGGCACCCACCACCAAAATCGCACCGTCCATCTGCGCGGCTCCGGTGATCATGTTCTTGATGTAGTCGGCATGTCCCGGACAGTCCACATGGGCATAATGACGGTTGTCGGTCTCGTACTCCACGTGGGCCGTGGCGATCGTGATCCCCCGGGCTTTCTCCTCAGGGGCCTTGTCAATCTGATCAAACGGCACAAAGTCGGCCATGCCCTTCAGACCCATGTGCTTGGTGATTGCCGCCGTCAGTGTCGTCTTGCCATGGTCAATGTGACCGATCGTACCTACGTTCACGTGCGGCTTGGTGCGCTGAAACTTCTCCTTCGCCATGGTCTCACCCTCCCGTGATTTTCCTGTTTAGCTAATTCCGAAGCATTCGGAATGAAACGTGTTCTCTGCACTCGCCCTAGATCGGTTCGGCGCAGATAATTTAAAGTAGTGGAGCCCACGACCGGAATCGAACCGGTGAACCTCTTCCTTACCAAGGAAGCGCTCTACCGACTGAGCTACGTGGGCAAATAAAATCGTGCAACGATTTTATGAAACGCGACGATGTCGCTCCAAGAGCGAAATGCTTAAATTTCTATCCCTTCAACTCCGCTGGGCGGGATTTCCGCTTCGCTTCAACAAACAGCGGGAAATAATCAAGTTTACGCTGAGACATCCTGCCGCCGGACCGGTACCAAACCATCTGTGAAGGGTTTGGAGCGGGAGACGAGACTCGAACTCGCGACATTCAGCTTGGAAGGCTGAAGCTCTACCAACTGAGCTACTCCCGCGCGTTTTCCTTCATATCGTTGTGCCGCCGGGATGGGGGCAAACGGAAATATCCGTTCTCCTGTGTGTTTTCGTAAGACGCATGCAGGCAGCCATGTAGTACAAAAACGACCCTACTTCAGGATCTCCTACAGGGACTTACTTCAGGGCTGGTGGTGGGGGGAGGATTCGAACCTCCGAAGGCATCGCCGACAGATTTACAGTCTGTTCCCTTTGGCCACTCGGGAACCCCACCGCATGACAATGGAACAGGGTGCGGTAAGCCGGCATACCGTATCCCTGCATCCCAAACCTCTACCGTGGAGCCAGCGAAGGGACTCGAACCCCCGACCCACTGATTACAAATCAGTAGCTCTACCAACTGAGCTACGCTGGCCCATAATCATCTAAGAACTGCCGTTCTAAAAAATGTCAAAGAAAATACGCCGCCTGAACAAACCCTGATTCTTAGTCGGCCCCCACAGAAACCACAACCTGAGGAATCTATGATGGTTTTTGATTATTGTCAAATATTTTTTTAATGGTACCAAAAACTCCGATTTCCATTCCTTTTCGCCGTCTCTCTGCTCCTCAACCCATCGTTGATGCCCGTTCCTTTGTGCAGGGGGCAAACGGGTCCGCCCGTGCACCATTGCCGATGAACACCATTTAAATATAGAAGGGATAATCGTGACGGGGAACCTTTAGACGGAAAACGGCTTCACCGGATGCCGCTCTGGAATACCAAGCACCAAGAATCAAATATCAAATATCAAATTCCAAATTCCAAATTCCAAAATCCAAAATCCAAAATCCAAAATCCAAAATCCAAACAGCGGCTATCTCAAATCAGGTGATAAATCAATATTTTTTAACCCGATTTCAAATACGGCCCGAAATCTGCATACAAGTGGGTCAACCGTCACGAAAACCGGCTGTGAGTGCTGGCGTTGGACAACCGAAAACCCAACATCAACTTGACAACAAACCAGAATTTAGGATATCGACAGCCTGATCAATTCGGACTGCCCACAAGATACTGAATGAAACAGACAACGCGAATAACCCTTCTAATTGCAGTTAGTATCCCGCTCATCCTTTTTACCGGCGGTTGTGTGCAGACGTCCCAGCGCGCTGCGAATTCACCGTCCCATTCGGCGGAATCGGGTCTATTGAATGCAGCGGCGGCCGAAGGCCACAATCCAGCATCACCGGAATCAAAAATGACGTCCCTGGGCGACAATTCTGTCGCCACCCTATCTGACTCAGAAGGCGCCTTTTACTCGGACGATTGGGCGCTCCAGGACCCGGTCACCGAAGATTTACCCGCCATTGAGGATTCCGGGAAAAAAATCCAATCCTATATTGACGAAGCCCTGGACTACATTCAGATTTCCCGGGATTTCTGGGAGAACGGCGAGTTGGAAAACGCCCTGGAAGCCCTGGATCAAGCGTACTCGGTGGTCTTACAGGTAGAAACCTTTGACAACCCGGCACTCATGCAACAAAAGGAAGATCTGCGGTTTACGATTTCCAAACGGATTCTTGAGATCTATGCCTCGCGCAACCTTGTCGTCAACGGCACCCACGACGAGATCCCGGTGGTGATAAACCGCCACGTGAAAGCGGAAATCAAGCGATTTACAAAGGGGCATGAGAAAACATTTTTTGCCCAATCCTTGCGGCGCTCCGGCCGCTATCGTCCGTATATCGTAGCGGAGCTTAGGGCCGCCGGACTTCCCGAGGAGCTTTCATGGCTTCCGTTGATTGAAAGCGGATACAAAGTCAGAGCGCTGTCCAAAGCCCGAGCCCTGGGTCTCTGGCAATTCATCCCTTCCACCGGATACAAATTCGGGCTGAAGCGAGACATGTACATCGATGAACGGCTCGACCCGGAAAAGGCCACAAAAGCGGCCATCGAGTACCTTAAGGAACTGCATCAGATGTTTGGCGACTGGACGACGGTGCTGGCGGCCTACAACAGCGGCGAAGGCCGAGTCCTCCGCGTGATCCGCGATCAAAACATCAACTATCTCGACAATTTCTGGGATCTCTACGAGCGGTTGCCGCTGGAAACCGCCCGTTATGTGCCGCGGTTTCTGGCCACCCTGCACATCGTGAACCATCCTGAGAAATATGGACTGACAGAGGTACCGCTGGATGAGCCGCTCGAGTTTGAGACGGTCACCGTATCCCGGAGGGTGCATCTCAAACATGTGGCCAAAGCGCTGGGAGTTTCGGAAAAGGAATTGCGCGCGATGAATCCGGAGCTTCGCTACGGGGTGCTGCCGCCCGAGAATTATGAGTTAAACGTACCCCCCGGGTTTTCCGCCCAACTACTGGCCAAACTTGGCGAGATACCGATCAGCACACCGCCGCAGCGGGCATTTGTGTACCATCGGGTTCGGCCGGGTGAAACCCTGTCCACCATCGCCGAGCGATATCGCACCAGCGTTCGCAGTATTCAGGTCGCCAATAACATCCGCCGAAGGGATTTCATTCGGGCCGGTCAGAAACTGAAAATCCCCCAGAAGGGCACTCGTGTCTACCCGGTTAAAACCAAAGCGAGCAAACCTCGGACCCGTCCAAGCGTCCATGTGGTTCGGAGCGGTGAGTCTTTGTGGATCATTGCCCGCCGCTATGGAACCACCATCAATGCCATCCAGGCCGAAAACACTCTCCGCAGCACCTCCCTGCATATCGGCCAGGAACTGAACATCCCCGGAGTCAAACCACCGGTCACGGCCAAACCGAAAGAAGGGGCCCGAACCTACACGGTGCGAAACGGTGACAGCCCGTACACCATCGCATTGAAACACAACATAACCCTCAAGAAATTCCTTGAAATCAACCAGCTGCACCCCCGCAGCCGGATTTATCCAGGGCAAACTCTCTATATTGAATAGGTATTGGGTACTGGATGCTGGATACTGGATACTGGATGCTGGATTCTGGATACTGGTTTGCCCGTTAGCCCGTTGGCCGGTTTGCCCGTGTACCCGTCAGCCCGTTTGCCGGTTTTCCGACATCCGGCATCTGACATCCGACATCTGGTATTGGGTATTGGGTATCCGGCATCTGTTATCTGTCATCTGACATCCGACATCCGACATCCGGCATCTGATCTCTGACATCTGACCTCTGGCATCTGACACCCAGCACCCGGCGTCAAGCAACCGGAATCCATGATCAACAATAGTACGATGCCTCTTGCCTCTTGCATCATGTATCTTGTATCAAGCATCCAGTATCAAGCATCCAGTATCCAGCATCCAGTATCCAGTATCCAGTATCCAGTATCCATTTTTCGCCCCCGTAGCTCAGTGGATAGAGCACCGGATTCCTAATCCGGGTGCCGCAGGTTCGATCCCCGCCGGGGGCACCATATGTAAAAAGCGCCGGATGGTGAACCATCCGGCGCTTTTTACGTTGATAAGATTATACCTAGGTTTAGTTGAATCGGCAATCAACGCGATTATAAAATTACGGGCCTATAACCAATTTTAACGCTGTTGAAATTGGTCATTCCATCACCCCCACCGATCCTCCCCCATCAAGGGGGAGGACTTTATTTTCTCCCTCCCTTGGCGGGAGGGAGCCAGAGGGAGGGGGTATGATCGGCATATTCCTTATTTTTGTTCATAGGCCCATAAAATTATTCCATACCACCCACCGCAATTTCTACCCTTCGGTTCAGTTGCCGCCCCATTTCGTTGCTGTTGCTGGCTACAGGATTCGATTTACCAAACCACAACGGGACCACCCGGAGCGGATCAATGCCGTGATTGTCGACCAGGTAATTGGCCACGGTGAGGGCGCGACCCTTGGAGACGATCATGTTGACCTCCTCGGACCCGATGTTGTCGGTATGGCCGCTGACCACCACGTAAGCCTGGGGGTTGTCCTGGAGAAACTGGGCCAGTTTGCCCATGTCACCTTTAAACGCGTCCCGGATATAGACCTTGTTAAAGGAAAATAGAACGTCGGTCATCTCAAATCCGACGATTTTGCTAACCGGCGTTAGCTTGACGTAGGAGGTCACCTTAACCGTGAATAAAGCCCCGGTGGCAAATTCCGGTCGGGTGTAAAAGGCTCTCATGGGTACGATCCGTGAGCAGGCGTTGATCTGGCTGACGGCGTCCACAATCTGGCGTTCCGTGCGTTCTACAGCCGTGCTGATCACATAAAAACAGACGTCGTGTTCGTTGGCGATACTCTGGGCGATCTGCTTGGCGCTTCTGGGTCCAAATACGCGCTGGGACCGGCCGTCCGTGAACAGAAAGACCGCGGTTCTCCCGCTCAAGCCCGCCAGTACGTTGCGCAGGTTGCTCAAACCGGCCTGGAGGCGGCCCGGTCCGCTGCCCCGTTCCGGAAGGGCATTGAGGGCCTGATCCATCTGATCCCGATCGTATCGCTGCATCCCGTAATAGGCCTTCCAGGGCGTATAAGTGTAGAGTCCGGCATTGAATCCCAGATCCGGCAGCAGCTGGTTCCGCTCGATCAGCAACTGTCTGGCGGCCTGAATTTTCGTCATGTTGGTGCCTTCCATATTTCCATTGGTAGAGCTGGACGAGTCAAACAGAATGACGAAGTTCTCCGCCGTTCGGATGAAATCAACTTCCGTCAGGATCTCTTTTTCAATGACGTCACGGGTGACAACACCGGCTGCCTGAACGGTCAATACAGATGTACCGACAAGGACCAGGGATAACACCAGTGTAAGTACGGTCACTCGATTACGAAAGATCATGATCTGCCCCCTTTCTAGAATGATTCATGTTAGAGTAAAATTTTGAAGGACGGCATCCCGCATATGTTACATCCCGCGCCGGATGCGTTCCTTACATCAGAAATCTGTTGCTCTCGAAACCATCCACTTCGGGCGGTCGATTCTAAGTATAATACTATGAATTGGTTATGTCAGGGGTTGGATGAGTAGAATGTCCAAATGACGGCAAAGCAATTCGACGTCACAATAGTGTCAATGAATCCCGTGGTAGTGGCTACAATTATTACTAACTGGAAGTATATAATACCGAATTCCCGACGGGTCAATTTAATATTTTGTTAGCGTCCTCGATACTTACCACCCGTTCCTCATCCGTCAATAATCTCTCGTATGGTCCTGGACAGTTCCTCTACGGTGAATGGCTTTTGAAGAAATCCCTGGCAGCCCCGGTCGAGTATCTGCTGGGCGTCACCGTCCAAGTTGTATCCACTGGTCAGGAGCACTTTGCAGTCGGCCTGAAGCGCCTTTAACCGATCCAGCACTTCGCCGCCGGACATATCGGGCATGATCATATCCAGGATCACCAAAGCAATTTCAGAGCTCTCTTTAGAGAACGCCTCCAGGGCCTCTTCGCCGCTGCTGGCGACAAGGACACGATACCCTAAATTGCTAAGGATGGCCGAGGTAACCTCCAGGATCATTTCTTCGTCATCAATGAGCAAAATGGTCTCCGTGCCCGTAGAAACGGTCTTTTCCGTTGGCCCGGGACTATCGGCGGCAGTATCGATGCCCGGCAGGTAGATGGTAAACGTCGTACCTTTCTTCATTTCACTCTGGACATGAATGGCGCCGGCATGGTTTTTGACTACCCCGTAAGCGGAAGCGAGGCCGAGCCCCGTGCCCCGCTCCTTTCCCCGATCCTTTGTGGTGAAAAACGGATCGAAAATCTTCTCCTGGGTTTTCTTATCCATTCCCATACCCGTGTCGGATATGGAAATCGCCACATAATTACCGGCCGATAGATTCAACGGCTTCGCCTCGGTGTCGGACAGGAGTACATTCTGTGTTTTCAATGTCAGGGTACCGGTGCCGGCCATGGCTTGCCATGCATTGACAAACATGTTCATCAGGACTTGCTCGAATTGCGATTGATCGACCTCCACCGGCCACAATTCCTCCGCCGGGTCAATCCGAATGGTCAGTTCTTTTCGGGTCCGACCGAACATGTCCGCCACTTTTGAAACGACGGCATTCATGTCGGTTGCCGACGCGTCATACTTTCCGCTCCGGGCAAGTCCCAGCAGCTGGTTCGTCAACCGGGCGCCGCTCCTGACGAATTTCTCAATGGCTTGCAGATGGGCATAGTTGGGGTCGTCGGCGGCTGTGTTCATCAGGGCCAGGGATGAGTGCCCCTGAATCCCCATGAGCAGATTATTCACATCATGGGCGACACCACCGGCCAGGGTACCGAGGGCTTCCAGGCGCTGGGCCTGCTGCAATTGCGACTGGAGCTGTTCCTTTTCGGCTTCCATCCGTGTCTGGTCGGTCATGTCCGAAAAGAAATTGAGCGTTGCCGGACTTCCATGCCAATCGATACGCACGCTGGTCACGGCGACCCAATGAACGGTGGTCTGATTGTCGATCACGCGAAATGTATATTTTTGATTGCTGAGAAATAAGTCCTTTCTTTCCGCAAGAAACGATATATAGGAGTTCCAATTGGTTCAATAGCTCAAATTGTCAATCGGCTTGTAGAGGGCCTCTAAATTGTTTGGACGGCCAAAAATAA
>Ga0209780_1000020_pt1 | contig 89775 bp, 74 predicted proteins | sample WorMetexBAHAMAS2_FD_187384 | JGI IMG/M metagenome (GOLD analysis project Ga0209780, IMG submission 187384) | Marine gutless worms symbiont microbial communities from Max Planck institute for Marine Microbiology, Germany - Inanidrilus exumae... | ecosystem: Host-associated > Annelida > Digestive...
ACCATTTAGTCCGCTTCATCCGTAGCGATCGAAAACTCAGTGTTTTCGGAGAGACTTTTTTACTCGCTCCCGAGCTACAGTACGAGTATGTGGTGGCTACTGTCGATGTCAAAGAACAGAAACTCAATATCTTCCTGGGCAATGACCAGGTTGATGGTTTCGATTATAAATTACGATGACTGTTATCGATGTCGTGGCACAAGATAGTGTTATCGATGTGCTGGCACTCATCAGATACCCTCTATTCAGAGGTGGTTTCCGGGATGGCGGAGCAGGGATTTCCCGAAGCTGTCGTGTATCGGATGAAACCCTGGGTAGTGCTGTCCATGTTGAGCACCCCCCGACCGGAATCGGGCTCCTTTATGGATCTGAAACTGTATCATACTGCAATCGGTGCAGGGAAACCGGTGTTCGGGATAGAGACGCCGGAAGAACAGATAGCGGTTTTTGACGACATATCCCTGTCAGACCAGATCCATCTGATACGTCAAATTTTGCACGAGCGGCCGAACATCGGAGAGATGACCGAGCACATTCTGCAAATTTACCTGAATCGCGATTTAGATGCGATGCTGAAATTTGCGGAATCGTATTTAACCGGGGCCGACAAAGGGGTCACGGACCGTTTTATGAAACGACTGAACAACGACAGAAACCGACGGATGGCGGATCGTCTCCTTTCCCGTTTGGAGCAAGGGGGCGCATTTGTCGCGGTTGGAGCACTTCATTTGCCGGGGTCTCAAGGGCTGTTGAAACTGCTAGAAAAACAGGGCTTCCAAGTCTCCTCAGTTTACTGAAAATGGTTTAAACGTCCCTCTCGTGCCCAATATCCTTGTTGCCTGGAAAAGCCCAATCCTCAAATAGGTTCTTCTCCAACTTGGTTGGAGAAGAGGGGCCAGGGATCCAAGGGGACGCGGGATGTTATTCAGCTTTAATGTCCCGTGGCATATTGCGAGGAGACCCATCTGGCGTTTTAAGCATTTCGCTCGACCCCTTGAATCCTCGACCCCTTGAACCCTCACTGATCCAGTTATAGACAGGATTATCAGCACGATATTCATACCAACGGCAACCATTCGGGAGAGGGTCCATATAAATAGAAAAGCCCCCGGAACATTCCGGAGGCTTTTTTATCTCAGCATTTGTATTCTTAAATTATTCTTTTGGATGACATTCGGTGCACCCGGTAGGGCCGGTTCTGGGCAGCTCGTCTTTGAGAACGCGCCCGGACTCTATCAGTTTCTTCCGCTCGGCCTTGATTCCTTTGTGGCAACCAATGCACATTTCGTGGTAGGCGTTTTTAAAGAATGCCGTCTTAGGCTGGCCGCTGTCTTTTGCAGGGGTCTGCGTCAGATCGTGACATCCGGCAGTTTGACAGCCGAGTATTTCAGGTTCCTTCTCCCAGGTGTGGTGGCATTGCTGGCAGTTATAATCGAAGTGAACAGCGTGGGGGAACTCAACACCTGCTCGTTTCGCCTCATAGTCCGATTCCGGGGGTCCGATGTCAATGACACCCATGGGGATACACAATTCCTCCTCGGACGAAGAACCAACGCCCAGACCAGGAAATACAAGACCGACTGCCACGATTAGTATCAGAACCAGAATACCCGCTTTTTGCATCCTTTCCTCCTTCTGAAAGCCTGAAAAAATTTGGGATGCTATAATATGTATGAAGGAAACAATCAATGAAATTTTTACACCCATCCATCCATGTCGTAATTTTCACCGGATGGCGGTGTTCACCGACCATTGATGCAGGATTTTTGTTGCCGGAACCGATGCAACCGAGCCACTTCCGCAACCCCCTATCCCGGATATTGCATGCAATGTTCGGGTTATGCCAAGTCCTTAGAGGCCTCCCGCATGAGACGGCCAATGGCGATGTTGCGTGGGCAGGCGCGCTCGGCAGCATGAAAGTCCAGGTCGGTCAAACGGTCCCGAATGTCCCCCGGCAGGTTGCCAAATAGCTCTCGAGCCCGGGTGGAATCCCCATACTCACGATCGTACATCAGGTAGCGCATGATATCTCCCACCGGAACCGGTCCGGCCAAATGGGTTTCGCAGATGTCAGAACATCCGGCGCAGTAGTCAGAGCGGGTCTCTTCAGCGTATTGTCGGAAAAGCTCCATCTCTGATCCGGACATACGCGTACGGTTCGTAGCGGCTGAGACGTTGGCCGCCAGAATCGTCAAATTCGGCATATCGGAACAGATGCTGGCGATGGCCGGATTCTCCCAGACCGCTTTCAGTCTGGCCTGCTTGTCGGTGAACCCCTTCTGTACAAACCGTCCGGCCAGATCCAACTCGGTTTTTGTATGGGTCCGTACCTGTCCGCCCCCCTGGGTTTTCATCGCCGTGAGACCGATTCCGGCATTCTGACATGCCGCAACGACCGCCTTCATCCTCGGCGTATGCATCAAACGGAAGTTGTACGTCGTCATGATCCCGTCAATCCACCGCAGTTTGGAGGCCTCCATTAAACAGTTTTCCATGTTGCTGTGGGTGCTGAATCCGAAGAGTCGGATTTTACCGTCGGCTTTGGCCCGCTCCGCCCACTTCCGGGTGTTGCTGTTGATCTCATAGATGCTGCTGACCCCATGGATAAAGTACAGATCGATGTAAGAGGTTCCCATCCGTTCCAGGGATCTGTTCAGGAGCCGGGTCATGCCGTCGGGATCCCGGTCATCGGATTTTGACACCAGAAAGATTTTTTGACGCGCGTCGGGGTTCCGCCGGAAGAATTTTCCAATGCCTTTTTCACTGCGCCCGGCACCGTAGCAATCCGCTGTGTCCCAGTAGGTGACGCCCCATCGAAGTGCCTGCCGAAGCAAAAGTTGGTTATTGGGAATATCGAACATCCCGCCAAGGGAAAGCATCGACACCTGGATTCCGGTTCGCCCAAAGGCTTTCTTGGGGACCTCGTCAGGGGAGTTCTCAGCCGGAACGCCCGTGGGTCGGAACAAGGCTCCGACACCGGAGAGACCTGCGATCTTAAGGAATAATCGACGGCTGACAGTTGATTTCAATGAATTCATGATGTCCTCCTTGGCAACGAAATATGGAATTACGTTCCGGATCCGATCATGTCGGCAAGAAAAACGTATTGGCCGGATGACGGGTTTCGTTTTCTCCGGTGACCCGGATGGCACGTTGACCCCGAACCGGGCACTCATGCTCGCAGATTCCGCAGCCGATGCATTGTTGTGGATCCACATAGGGCTGCTGGAGACGAATCAGGATGTCGATCGGCTCACCGGTCTGGGGAGTTGAGGCCCACCCCGGCGAGCGGGTCAGCATCAGCCGGTGGGATGTGTTGCTCAAGATGCGTCGAACGCCGGAGTCTTTGGCGGTGGGTCGGCGACAAAAATAGTCGCCGGTGGCAAACTGATCCGGGATCAGCGGTTCGCCATCAACCTCGATGGTATCCGCCTCCGCCCGACGGACACGGAGATGTGTCCCGGTAACGACTGGAACATGGACCTCCCGGACAATGATCGCTTTGGGGCTAACCGGACAGTTCTCCTGGCAAACAATACAGGGTGTGTCCATGGCCCATGGCAAACATCGCCCGCGATCCACGAAGGCCGTGCCGAGGCGTATGGGCCCGTGGGGAGCATACGCACCCCGCCCCAGTTTTTCGTCAAGGGATATGCGTCGGATTGCCGCTGTGGGGCACACGTGGCCACAAGCAATACAGTTGAGCTGACATCCGGATGAACCGATTCGAAAATTGAGTACCGGTGTCCAGATCCCCTCCACGCCCGCCGTAAGACCGGCCGGTTGGATCACATTGGTCGGACAGATCCGCATACACTGTCCACACTTAAGACACCGCTCCAGAAAGTCGACCTCGCGCAGCGCTCCAGGGGGACGCACCAGACGGGGTGACCAGTTGGCCGCTGTTCCACCGCTCAGACGCATCATCGGTACCGAAGCAACACCGGAAAAAAGGGTAACGACGAACGCCCGCCGGGTCAGATCCGGACCGCTGATCTCTCCAGCCGCCGACGGGAATCGCCGATAACCGATCAAGCCGTCACGACAGGTGTCACGACAATTCATACACAGGATGCACTCGTGGATACGTATGGCCTCGGAAGGCCCACAGGCGCCCTCACAGTTTCGTTCGCAGGTCAGACACCCGCGACATTCGTCTTTCGATTTTCCGATCCGCCAGATGGCGAATCGGCTAAACAGTCCAAACAAGGCGCCGAGAGGACATACGAATCGGCAATAGAACCGGGGAATCAAAAGACTGAATCCCAGGGCCGCTAAAAATATGGCTCCGATGACCCACACACCCTGGTAGTAGCGCTGGGTGACGGTCAGATGGGCCAGGGAACCGTCAAACAATGGTATCAAGACCAGATTCACGGACCGGTGCAGCAGAGGCAGAGGATCCAGCCATCCGCTCTGTAAGGATGCCTCCTGGATCCATTTGCCGGAAGACGGAAAAATCACAAGGAGCCACAGGCTGATCACCAGCGCCACCATCGGTATGGAACGACCTCTGCGCCGACCACCGGAAGCCCCCATGATCCGCGCGCCAAACACGGCCGCCAAAACCAGCAAACACAGGAACAGAAGCGGATGGGTTTTCGGCAGAAATAGTGCTTTTGAGATCAGCTCGGCGCCGGCTGCAGCCAAAAACAGAAAGAGGATCCAATATTTGATCAATTGTGCGGATCGATATCGATTGAGCTTCACCTTGGCCGCCACCGGTTTGAACCGGTGGGCGACATAGCCGGTGAGATGCTGAAGGGTTCCCATGGGGCAGACCCATCCACAGAAAAATCGTCCCAGAAAAATGGTCAGGACAAGGGTGAGCACCCCCCAGATGAGCCCTCTATATAGAGTGCCGGTGCTCAGCAGGGTTCCGAGGCCGACGAGAGGATCCAGTTCCATCAGCCAGTTAATAGGCCATCCCCGTAACTGCCACCAGGCGCTGCCGAGGGTGGTCGCGACACAGAACCAGAGGAACAAAACAAGGAAAACACCTTGGCAGAACCGCCGTGTGGTGAGTATGCCGATCATCCCGATGCCCCTACCCTATCACTGCTGGAAGAACGGAGGTCAATAATCTCAGCACTACGGGAACCGACACCGGCGGATTCGGCCATGGCGACAAACGGTAACGAATCTACGGTGCGATCCAACAATTCGGCACCCAGGGCGTCAACGGCCACCTGATCCGTTCCAACGATCATTGTCTCAGTGGATTTCAGATCCGACAGGGAGCCGCCGGTCGGCCCATTGGTCATCATGGAAACCGAACCATCCAGCACCACCAGGGTAGGCTGGACCATCATGGCCAGTTCTTTGATGACGGTGTGAATGTCCTGGTGAAAGATGTTGCGCCGTCCACCCAAAAGGCCGTACCAGTTTTTCATGACCAGCGAGGCACCGCTACGATGATGATCCTTGACCGTTGCCAAACCGATCAATTTGTTGGCCCGGGACACCGGGGCATAAAGCACCGGCCATCGGCGAATGAGTCTCCCACCGTCTACCGACACGGCCGCAAAGAGATCGTCACGGGGCAGCACGATTTGAGCCCCGGCACCCCGGGTGGCCTCGGCAATCCCGGTCAATTCAAAGCTGCTGGCCGGGTCATTGATAGGATTGTCGGTCACCATAACCGTCTCGGCACCGGCGTTAAAGCACATCCGTGCCACTTCGGAAACCAGATCCGGATGGGTGGTGGCGCCCAGTATGGGCGGTGCGGCGAACGCCGCATTGACCTTCAGCAAGACCCGGTCCCCGGAGGTGATGAAATGGTCTATACCACCCAGCGCTTCAATGGCCGTGGTGAGATTTTTAACACGGTCGTTTCCACGGGCAACAGCAACCCGGGGCGCCATCCCGGGGATAGCAAAATTGGGGAGATGACGGTCGGACACCGGTAGTGCGGCTTTTTGGGGTCCATACCGGTCATGAAATCGATACCCCACCAGGCATGCCGCGGCAGCGGCGGTCGCGGCTTTGGCCGACCGCTTGAGGAACTTCCGTCGGGTCAGGGTATCATCGGGAGTGTTATCGTTCATCAATAACCTGGCGTATCCGTTGGCGCATGTCGATGGCCAGTTGCTCGGCGATCGAGAGATCTTCGGCTTCATGAATCCCGACCATGTAGCGATCGATGACGAAGATGATTTCGAAGTAGCCCATCAGATCGTATACCACGGCCCCATGGGAGGATTCAGATCGGTCGACGGGAATCGCGCCGAATTCGGTTAAGAATTTACCGTACCCCATTTTGAGACGCGTAGCTTCTTCCGGACTGCTGCGTCTTGATATAAAACTGATGAGTTCCGTACCGGACATTCGGTAGGTCGCCACCAAGACGTCGTTCAAGGCATGATAGCCGAAGGCGTTGGCAGGAATCAGTTGAAAGCTGTTTATGTCCAAACCGGTTTTCGGGAACAGATCTTTGTCAGCCGGCTCTCCGGTATCAGTCACCGGGTGGGCTTCGACAAATCGCCGCGCCAGTCCCATGGCCATTTCGGAGACGATTTCGGAAGCTTTGGAGCCGATGATCTCCACATAATAGGGCCCTTGATGCAAGAATACGGCGTTTTCTGTGACATACGCCTGGGCAAGACCGTTCAATACCTTTCCGTCCTCTCGCCGTTGGAGACTGAAGACGCTATATGCCGCCTCCGGACGCGCCATTTCAAAGACACTCATTTCGATCCATACGCCCGGTTCCGGCGCCACCCGGTATCGTTGGGCATCGAGCCGGTTAAACCCCGCTTTCAGATACAGCTCTGCCTTGCCGTTGATCTTGTCGGAGAGGGTATGGGACTGGAATGTTTCTACCGGCCCTAGGGCATCCAGGTCTGACGGCAGTGAAAAGCTGAGCGTTTCAGGTTCGGGCACCGACCGTTTCTGACCCAGGGATGGGGATTGGAGGCCGACCGCCACCTCGACAGCCGGGTTAAACGTCATCTGGGTCCGTAATATCGAGCCGATCATGATTGCCAGAACCCCGAATATCAAAAAACTGATCCAGGCTTCCAAGCCGGGCCGCCGGTTTCTGGGAACACGTCGACCCGGAGAGTTCGTGCCGTTGATTGTCGGCCCGCTGGGCATCATAGGCAATTTCGAAGCAAAACGTTGATACGTTTCCGCGATCCAATCCGCTCTAGGGTAACCAAATTACATCATCGGATGACGGCGATTTCCGTTACGAGTGTACCTCAGATGCAATCCATTTTAAAAATTCAGGATTGCCTCCGTCAACGGGTAAAGTCAGGATACACGGGCAATCATAACTGTGCGCTTTTTTTACCTCGCGAATCAGATGGGGTACCTGGTCTGCCGTGGTTTTTGCGATCACCACCACCTCTGCATCCTCCTGGAGATCACCTTTCCACATATACAGCGATTTCATGGGGGATAGGATATTGATGCAGGCGGCCAGGTTGCCCTGAACCAGAAGATGACCGATGGCTTTGGCCTCCTCCATGGTTCCGGCGGTCATATAAACGAGTCGAACATCCATCGGATTCTCCCATTGTAATATGTGTTTAATATGGTTGTCGGAAACCCACCCAAGCGTGAGATGCGATGTCGCGTCCGAACATTCTCAATTTCGAAACACGGCATCCAAGCATATCTAAAATACTAAATACCAAATTTTCAAACAAGGTGGAATCTGCAGACGTTGCAGAGTTGTGGCCGGAATGGGTGTGGCGACCGATTCTACTTGGATTCAAACACGGTTGTATCGGGATGAAAGGCCTGCCAGGCAAACCAATAGACAAATATATGCGGTATCGGCTCTCCCCGATCGTCAAATACCCCGGCGATGTCGCCGCCGGAGTCAATCTGGATGCGAAGCGTCGCGCCGCCCACGTCGTCGATGATGACGTCGTTGCCCTGGGTCATGCGGCTCAGTGGATAGGCTCTGGCCTCATGGCCCACGACAATGCCGAGCACACGCTCTTTGGGAGAAAGATCTGTTCTCACATCGCCTACCGGAAACCAGATAGATCCTACCCGGTAATAACCTTCATAAGGGTCCAAGGCATAACTGCGATCGAATCCAGTCCGTGTCGACAGGATTCGGGTCTGCGGATGGCGGGATATCCAGGAACTCCAGCGTGTTCGATGGGATGTTAAAACGGTGAGCCGATCTCCGGCCATGGGTCCGGCAACGGCACGGGCCATGAGTTGTGACCAAAGGCTTTCGGTCTGATGATCGTACAGCAAGACGTTGCTTTTGTAGAGGCGCCCGGACACACCAAAGGACAAAGACCGGTCGCCGATATTACGGGAGTAGACCACTCCCGATTGCGTCAACGGTCAGAACGTCACGGCAATCGGCGCCCCATCCACCGTGTCATTGACCACTTCGTGCCAGTTCAAAATTTTAATGGGATAGGCCCTTGCCTGCCCATTGATCACCACCCCGATTACCTGGTCCTCCGGATCCATAAAAGAGGCCTCTCCGGCGGCGATCATATGGGGATTGAGAATGGCGGGAATCCCATCCTTGGGGGGGCCCCCGGAAAGGATTTCGTTTCTGGGTATGATGGAATTGTTTAGCTGAAATCCCGTGATGAATGACACCAGAACCGACAATAGAATGAATATGCGGAAGGCCTTCATGCTGCACCTCATATTGAAAACTCACACCGCTACGCGAAATGTCGTCACTTTTTGATATTGAAAACGGTTTTCCTATCTGCGCGGGTGTTTTCAATTAGGGTCCAAGTTTTCAAGGGGTCAAGGGCTTTTTTCTACAGACTTTGTTAGCGACAATTGTTTAAGAGACAATCCGGAAATGTCATCCCGCTTGGAGTTGGTCGCCAGACCGGTAGGATACCTTACACAGGTTCGGTAAAATGAAATTGCGTCTGGAGCAGGTGTTTCGTGGTTCTACTTATGGACAGATGATTCAAATCCGCCGGAGATATCCAGCGTGCTTCCCTGGCGTCGTCACCTGCGATCGGTTCACCTCCGGCATATTCCGCCATCACATCGACGATCACATAATGGAAACGTACCCGGCCATCGGCATCGCGTTCAATCACATCAAAAGTGAACACCGGTTCTCCGGCTCTGATCCGGACGCCGGTTTCCTCCCGGATTTCCCGTTCGGCCGCGTTCTGCAGGCTTTCCCCCAGTTCGACACGACCACCCGGAATGGCCCAAACCCCCTCGGCCGGAGGCTGTCCCCGCCGGACCAGAAGCACTTTACCGTTTTTAAACACGATAGCCCCGACGGCAACACGCGGTTGCTCGGGATATTCCGGTGGCCCGGCAGCCGGGTTCGATCCTGACATGGCAGACACCTCCCAAAATGATTGAACACCATTAACCCGGACATTGCACCAAACGGAGACGTTCATACAATATTCGGGTTAAGAACTGGCAACGTACCGCCAGGAATGACGCGAGTCAAGCTGGAACAGGGTGCTTTCATCTGAGATTCATAAACTAATAGAGCCTGTAGCAGACTAAACCAATTTATGCTAAGGGAGGCCCATGACTCCCATTCTGGAAGTGAAACACCTTGTGAAACAATATCCCAACGTGACCGCGGTGGACGGGATCAGTTTCGCGATTGAGCCCGGCATCTGTTTCGGTCTGCTTGGCCCCAACGGCGCGGGGAAGACAACCACCATTGAAATTGCCGAGGGTATCATAAAGGCGACTTCAGGGGAGATATTTTACAAGGGCCGATCCCGTGCCAGGGGCTTTAAGGAAGAAATCGGCATACAGTTCCAATCCACCTCCCTTCTTGACTTTCTCACGGTACGGGAGTCCCTTGAAACCTTTCGCAGTCTCTACAAAAGCCCGATGGCGCTTTCGACACTCGTCGAATTCTGCCAGCTGGAAGAAATACTGGACAAGCGTCATAATCGTATATCCGGTGGACAGCGGCAGCGACTCCTCATTGCCATTGCGCTGGTCAACAATCCGGAGCTGCTGTTTCTCGATGAGCCGACCACGGGGCTCGATCCCCAGGCGCGTCGTCATCTTTGGGGGATTGTAGAAATAATCAAGTCGGAGGGGAAAACCATTATCCTGACGACCCACTACATGGAAGAAGCCCAGCATTTATGTGATGAAATCGCCATCATCGACCGGGGTAAAATCATCAAGCAAGGTACCACGGAACAACTTCTCCAGGAGGACTGCTGTGAAATGTCGGTTCGGATTCCGACCCGGGCGATTCCCGGCTCCCTTGACGATTTCATGGAGATGCTCAGTCATAATGGCGGGGTGGAGCGATGGTTTCCGAGGCAGGATGTGATCGACTGCACGACCCGGGATATCAACAGTTTGATGGACGGCCTCCGGGCTGAAGGCATTGATCTGACGAATATCACAGTGAGATCCAGAAACCTGGAGGATGTGTTCTTGGAGCTCACAGGGAGACAACTTAGGGACTAGAAGTAAAATTTCCGGCCGCGGCCGGAAATTTTACCGAGGGGGATATGCTAAAGCGCTTTTGGACCATTTTTATTTCGCGGAACAAAGAGTTCTACCGGGACCGGGCCGCCTTTGGATGGAACTTCCTGTTTCCGTTTTTAATCATCCTCGGATTCGCACTTATGTTTCAGCGGGGAGGGCGCGATGAGTATAAGGTCGGCATCATTCCCCCTGAAGGTTCCGGAGCCGTGTGCGAGGGTATTCCAGATGCGGTTCGCCGGGTCGATGTGTTCCAGCCGATTCTGTTCAACAGCCGGCAGGAGGGGTTTACCAAACTAAAGCGACACAAGCTGGATCTTCTGGTGGAATGCCGCTCGACGCCCACAAAGTATTGGATCAGTGAAAGTTCACCGAAAGGGGAGGTTTCGGAACGCTTTTTGGTACACACCCTGTTGAAACCGGAAGATATCGCCGACCGGGTACGGAAACAGACCGTTTCCGGCCAGGGGATCGATTATATCGACTGGTTGTTTCCAGGTATCATTGCCATGAATATGATGTTCAGTGCTCTCTTCGGCGTCGGTTATGTCGTTGTCCGGTATCGTAAAAACGGTGTTTTGAAACGATTCAAAGCCACCCCGCTAACGCCCTTTGAATACCTGGGTGCCCAGGTGGTTTCGCGGATGGCCCTCCTGCTGATTACCAATATCATCGTCTATGCTGGCTGCACCCTGCTCTTCGGGTTCCGGAGTGAAGGCTCGTACATCGATCTTATTCTCCTCTTTAGCCTGGGCTGTGCGAGCATTATTGCCCTGGGCCTGGTGATCGCCTCCCGAAGCAGCAGTGAGGAATTTGCCAACGGGGTACTCAATTTCATTGCATGGCCCATGATGTTTCTCTCCGAAGTTTGGTTTTCCCTGGAAGGGGCCCCTGAATGGATTCTAAAATTTTCTCAAGTATTACCCCTGACCCATGTTACGGAAGGGATGAGACGAATTATCATCGATGGTGCCGGTCTTCCGGATCTGAGGTATCAAATGATCACGCTGCTTGGGATGACGACGCTGTTCATGCTGATCGGTTCCGTGCTGTTTAAGTGGACAGACGGCTAACCCGACCATTGAATGAAATTTTTTCAGGAGGTGCTCAAAGATGTTAACGAAAGGGCTTCCCTTATAATTTCAACAGCTAAAGTGGATATGACTTGTCTATTACCAGCAATTCATTCAGGGACCTGAAAAACTGTCACCCTACGGGCCGAACGGAGTCTTCCCTGGCCGGCGTTATTCGAGGATCGCGGTAGGAGGACTACAGCTTCACCTCGAAGTGCCTTGGCCACGAAAGCCTCCATTCGGTTCAATGGCCTGGCAAACCCGACCATTGCATGAAAGATTGTTACAATACAGAATCATGATTCAAATCATGTGAGGGCAACACGACGAGGGACACATGGCAAGAGGAGATCAACTCGGGCGCCAGTGGAAAATTCTCCAGACCCTGCTTTACTCTCGACAGGGACTCAGCGTGTCGAACATCGCAAAAGATTTGGAATGCCATCCCCGGACCGTATATCGCGATCTGGAAGCACTGCAGATTGCCGGGTTCCCAATATATACCGATCGTTCGGATGGAAAGAATCTCTGGAAGGTATTAGATGATGCCAAAAAACCGCTGCCACTCCCCCTTGATCTGAGCGAACTAACCGCCCTCTATTTTAGCCGTCACATGGTCCGTTTCTTAAAAGGGACGTTCTTTCACGATGCTCTGGAATCCCTTTTCAAGAAAATCAAAGCATTGTTGCCGAAACATGCGGAGGACTATCTGGTCAACGTAGAGGAGCACTTTTGGATTGGAAACCGACCTCATAAACCCCACGCCACGTTGAACGACCTCCTTTCCCAGATCAACGAGGCGTTATTGGGCAGAAAAAAAATCGATATCGACTATTATACCATGAGCCGTCGGCGGAAATCCGAACGCCGGGTGGCCCCTTACCGGCTGTGGTTTCACAATGACGGCTTTTATGTCATCGGATTTTGCGAGAAGCGGCAGGACATACGAATTTTCGCGCTCGACCGGATCCAATCACTCCGGGTGTGCGCCGAGACATTCGAGGTGCCGGAGGGTATGGACGTTGATGCCATCCCCCGATCCAGCTTTGGCGTGTTCACCGGGGAACCGGTACAGGTCAAGATCCGATTCTCCAGAGACGTCGCAGAATACATTCAGGAGCGAATCTGGCACGACACCCAGCGCATCCACACCCACAGCGACGGCTCGATTACCTTTGAGGCCCGGGTCGCCGGGATCCAGGATGTGAAATTCTGGGTGATGAGTTGGGGTGCGCAAGCCGAGGTGATTGCACCGGAGGAATTACGCGTGGCCATAGGTGTCGAAGTGGAAGCCATGCATCGCTTGTATACAGACCGTTCTCCAACACCCACGGCTCAATGAATATGACTTGACAGATATCTTGACGTCCACCTATACTCGGCCGTCATGCATCACACCCGATAAAGAATCTGATTCACAACACATGATGATGGTTCACCGACAAACGCCACGAATCCTGCCCTCTCAATTACGACGCATCGCGATGCCTGCCTTTGCCAATGTCATCGTAAACCCACCGGATGGGGCCTATGATTGACGAATCCTCAGACGAGAAGTTTCTTCCCGATTTTTCCGGAATCCGGTCTGTCGGCAGATATGAAATCCAGGACAAACTGGGCCATGGCGGGACCGCTGTTGTGCTCCTCGGAAGAGATCCCTATATCGACCGATTGGTGGCCATCAAGCTTTCAAGAACCTCGGATCAAAATCTAGAGAGCTTTTTTCTGGAAGCCCAGTCATCGGGGCGCCTGAATCATCCCAACATTGTTGCTGTATATGACGCCGGGGTCCACGATGAGTACTGCTATATAGCCATGGAGTACGTCAAAGGCGAAACCCTGGAAACCTGTTGTCACCCGGATCGACTCCTTCCGACGGATCGGGCCGTGGGCATCATTTTCACGATCTGCAACGCCCTGGAGTATGCTCACCAGCAAGGCGTCATACATCGTGATGTGAAACCCTCAAACATCATGATTGAAGGATTGGACGAAGTAAAAATTACTGATTTCGGAATTGCTCAAGTTACCGACAACACGGCACCACTTGGAATTTTCGGAACACCCAGCTACATGCCCCCCGAACAACTGAAAGAAGAAATCGTTGGACCTCAGGGAGATATTTTCTCTCTCGGATGTGTGCTGTATGAGCTTTTGTCCGGACAAAAGGCCTTTGCCGGTGCCAATAATTTTTCGATCATGTATAAAATTACCCATGATGAACCGTTACCCCTGCTGAGCATCCGTCCGAAGCTGCCGCAGATTCTGGAAGATATCACCCGCAAAGCCATTTCCAAAGACTTGAAGGAACGCTACCAGTCCTGTGGGGATTTTGCTTACGATTTACGAGTCGCGCTGCGGGGATTGACAGGAACCGCCGTCGACGAAAAGCTTACCGACGTGATCGATTATGTGCATCATGTACCTTTTTTTGTGAACTTCACCAAAGAGCAGGTCCGTGAACTCATCGCCGCCAGCAATATCGTTAAGGTCCCCAGTGGGAAAGTCATCGTTGAGGAAAGCGAAATAGATGATAGCTTTTACATTATTCTCAGTGGTAAAACCCAGGTCATGAAAGGGAAGGAACGTATCGCGAGCCTGGGCGGCGGGGAATGCTTTGGCGAAATGTCCTTTATTAGCGGTCAGGCCCGATCCGCCAGTGTCGTGGCCGTGACCAATTGCGCACTGCTGAAAATCAGTGCCACCCTGTTGGACCGTTCATCGAATTCCATCCAACTGCTGTTCTATAAAAATTTTGCTAGAACCCTTGTCAGGCGTCTAGCCAAGAGTAATTAAATCACTTCCCCCTACCCCCTGCAGGGCATACTTTATCCTTGATAAGGCTGGATTTTTATTATATATATTTCTAATTAACCCCATCAAAAACAACCCGAAAAACGGTGACCCAATCAAGACTTCGGATCACCCGATGGGGTAGGTTTCTGAGGGGTGATCCGTGGATCATATTACTTCTATATGCTAGATATGAGTCGTTCGTTGTCATCGGGGACAGCGACGCACCTTATGATATGCCGGGATCTCGAATGACACCAAACGTTCACCGGGCTAAACTTCTTCTCCGTTAACAAGCCAACTCCGTAAAGTGTTCCGCGACGCACGCCGGAGGTTGTTCAAGATGGAGGCGTTCATGGCCAAGCCGCACACCTTTGATTCATATGATCAGATGTGTGATCCAGTGCTGCGGAACGCAATCCCGATCAGGATACCGTTTAAACAATACAGCCCTGGAATGATGACCCAACACCCCCGGAGACGCGACACCGCCCTTCGATACAGCCGGCTTCTGACCGAGAAGCGATTTCAGATCATATTCACATTCCTGAGTTGCCTGTGCATCCTGGGCCTTCTGTGCCCCATCGCCTGGGGAGCTTCCCTGCAGACATTGACGATTAACTCCATTAATGTTGTCGCCGATATGGAAAAACCAGGGAACCAGGTACGGGCCTACGTGACCATCACCGGCGAAGATGGCCACTCTATCGCCGGGTTGTCCGTTCAACAGTTTACAGCGATTGAGGACGGGCAAACCATGGATATCGAGGCCGTCACCCCAACAACGGATCCCATGGCCATCGTCCTTGCCATCGATACCAGCGGCAGCATGCTTGCAAAGGACAGCTCGGGAATTACCGCCATTGAAGCCGCCAAGCTAGCCGCCATCGATTTTATTTCGATGCTCTCGCCCGAAGATCAAATTGCAGTGTTTACCTTTGACCGGGAAACCAGCCGTCTGGTCGACTTCAGCCAAGACCACGATGCAGTGGCCCGTCAGATCGCGGATATTCGTGCCACACCTAAAGCCAGCACCCGTTTATACGATACCGTCATCGAAGCCGTGAAGAAAGCCGCTGAAATTCCCAGAGGTCGGCGGGCCATTATTCTATTAACAGATGGGAAAGATGAACAGGCGAACGGCCTCCCGCGAAGTGTCCACAAGTTCAGTGACGTGATCGACGAGGCCACAACACAGACCATCCGTATGCCCATATACACGATCGGCGTCGGTCCGCGGGTGGATGCCGCCGAATTGGGCCGAATGGCAAGACTGACGGGAGGGCATAGACTTCTAGCATCTTCCGTTTCAGAGCTCAAACAGATGTACCTGGCCATCGCCAAGCAGCTGAAAAACCAGTACCGCGTTCAATACACCTCTCGGACACCCAGCGGTGAGCACAGTCTAGTGATCAAAGCGCGGGATAATGGCCATACGGCCCAGGATGAGAAGCGGTTCTGGTCGCCACCCCTTCTGGCACATATTGCTCCGGACGTTCGGTTGATTGCGCCGGCGAACGATGAACGTGTGCGGGGTATTGTTCAGGTACAGTTGGAATTGACCCCCCTCGATGAAATCGTAAAAATTCGATACTATGTGGATGGGCAATTAAAAAACGAGATACGTACACCCCCGTTTGACCGATTTGAATGGAACACCGAAGGCCTGGCGTCAGGTCTCCACGTTCTGCGCGTGGAAGCCGTGACGGCGACAGGGCAATTGGGCGCTGCTGAAATTACGGTATTATCCGCCGCCCCAGTGGTGGAGATTACAGAGCCCGAACCGGGTCAATCCGTCCAGGGAAAGTTTCAGGTAAAAGTGCGAATCAAGTCCGATGCCGCACTTTCCAAGGTGAGCCTATTTATTGATACACATCTGCAAAAGGAGCGTGCCGGGCCACCGTTTGACCTGTTTCGGTTAAACACTGAAGAATTGACTCCTGGACGTCATACCTTGATGGTATCGGTTGAAGACATTTACGGTCAGGTTGGCTCCTCGGATGTCATTGTTCAGATACTTCAGATACCCTCCAAAGGTCCGGGCGCCATGGTGTGGATTATCGTAATCCTTATCGCGGGCGCTGCAATCTTTGGCGTTGTCTGGATGATCCGACGAAACGCGGCTAAAGGAAGGACGGCTCTGGGAAAAACCGTATCGGGGCCACCCCCGTTATCTCCGTCGGTCGTCGGAGATGAAGACGAAACCGTGTTTTTTCCAGACATCGGATCACAGGCCAGCGTGCCGATGGCCACACTGACAGTCATTACCAGCCCGGGGATGGACTCAGGTCAAGTCTTCGACATCCAGGGGGAATCAAAGGTGGGCAGGCATGTTCAAAATGACATCGTCATCGCCGATAAGTCTGTATCCCGAAAGCATGCTGAAATTTACTTTGATGACAACACGTATTACCTTCGTGATTTAGGGAGCAGGTACGGTACAATTGTCAACCGGCGGAGAATATCCCTCGATGCCAGCAGCCTCTTTGATGGCGCTCAGATCCAGCTTGGCCCAAGAACACTGCTGGAGTTCCATCTCAAAGCGGGGGATCTGGATGACGCTACATTGAACCTGGCATCGGGAGATGAACCGGAACCGGGAGATGATTCGGATCCGGATGACGACACACTGAGAATCGGATCCTGAATCAAGACGGGATAACGATGGCCCAAGTCGGCGGCCTTCTTTAGACAAGCGGTTCACTGCTCACGTCGTCCATGAATGGGAAACATGATGAAAAACGCAAAACGTTTTTTCATAGTCGATGATGATCCAATCACTGTCGAACTGCTGACTCGAATCATCGAGCTGGAAGGACATACCGTCAAATCGACGACAACCAGTTCGAGCGCATTGCAACAGATTCTCAAGTGGCGCCCGGACTGTGTGCTGCTGGATATCATGATGCCCGATGTGGATGGTCTTGAATTGTGCAAAATGCTCCGTCGGCAACCGACTCTGGAAAACACAAAAATCGTCATGGTGACGGGCAAAACATATGAAATCGATCGCTCCCGGGCGTTTACCTTGGGTGCGGACGGGTACATCACAAAGCCTGTCAGCGCGACAGATCTCCCGCAGAAACTCCGACGTATTATTGAAGATCGGATGGAGCTGATATTCTGGGGCGTTCGGGGAACCCTGCCGGTACCCGGGAAGAAAACCATTAAATACGGCGGAAACACATCCTGCGTTTCCCTCCGGTTTGCCAGTGGACAGATGTTTATCTTCGACGCAGGAAGCGGTATTAAGGAGCTATCGGATTACCTTACCGAAGAAGGGCATTTGCCAATCAATGCGAACATTTTCGTATCCCATCCTCATTGGGATCATATCAATGCGGTGCCGTTCTTTTCCCCGCTGTATCAGAAAGGGAGTGAACTACACGTGTTCGGCCCCGCCCACGGCGACACATCTGTCAAAGATATCATTTTTGGTCAGATGGACGGGGTGCACTTTCCCAGCAAGGCGAAAGCATTCACTGCCAATGTTCACTTTCATAACCTAAGGGAGGAAACACTTTCCTTGGACCATGTTACCATTCGAACCATGTTGCTGAATCATCCGGGGTATTGCCTGGGCTATCGCCTGGACTACAAAGGCCGTTCGATATGCTACATCACAGACAACGAATTGTACCCCAAAGACAGCCCTTATTACAACGATACCTATGAGGACAAACTCATCAACTTCATCCAGGGTGCCGATGCTCTGATTATGGACAGCACCTATCTGGAAGAAGAATACGTCGATCGAGTCACCTGGGGCCATTCGTCTGTGAACCGGGTGACGGAAATCGCAGACCTTGCCGGGGTCCACGCATTCTATCTGTTTCACCATGATCCGGATCAGACCGACACTGAAATCGAAGAAAAATTGAAAGTGGCGCAGAAGCTTCTCAAAGCAGGCCAATCCAAAACCCGTTGCATTGCCCCGAGAGAAAAAGAGATATTCTACATCTGATGATGCTGGGACTTCCGCAAAGCATACTTGAATTGAAACTTATCCGTCTCCTTGCTAAACCCTCCCCATGAAGTTTCTTCTACTCATTGCCGCTGTTATCTATATTCTATGGCCATATGACCTCCTGGCAGATCTTCTTCCCGGTTGGGGGTGGATTGACGATCTATTGGTGGCTTACCTCGTCTGGCGATTCGGATTTACCAGGGCCCGGAAGTATGGGCGAAGGCCCGTCCCGCCTGGATCAGGTTCAGGTGGGGAGGAGAAAGAAGACGCGTTCGATGCTGAAACGAAGGAGCTGCCGAACCCGTATCAGGTGCTTCAGGTGCCTCGGGATGCGTCATCGGAGGAAATTACACGCGCCTATCGCAAGCTGGCTGCCAGATATCATCCGGATAAAGTTGCCCACTTGGGGGAAGAATTCAGAGATCTCGCAGAAAGCCGATTCAAGGAAATCCAGGCGGCATACGACCAATTAAAGCAAGATCATTAACATGCCAATCCACCCATCGATGCGCATTCTGGAGCAACTGGAGCAGCGGATACTCAAGGGACTCTCCTGCGAGTGGGAACAGGCAACGGTTGTGTTGCCGCCGGAGGTGGCGCGTAGGATGAAAAAGCCGATTTTCAGCCTTAAATCCATGAATCGTCAACTCGGCATCTGGTCCGGAGAGAACATGGAAATCACGTTGAGCCGGGAATTGGTTACCAACCACCCATGGGATTCTGTACGCGAGGTGCTGATTCACGAGATGGCCCACCAACTGGCCGAACAGATCCTGCAGACAGACCGGGAACCGGCCCATGGTAAATCGTTTCGCGAAGCGTGTCGATTACTCCGCGCCAATCCAAAAGCCTCAGGGCGGTATCCGACCCTGCATGAACGGTTATGGGAAAAGAATTCCAGCCGGGAAGACAGGATCATGGTCCGGGTTCGAAAACTTATGGCCCTGGCCGAAAGTAATAATCAACATGAGGCCGAATCCGCTCTCATGAAGGCCAGCGAGTTGATACAGAAGCATAATATAGATCTTCTGGAGCAAAACGCCCGCCGCAATTTCATGAGTGTGTTTCTGGGACAACCGGCGCTGCGCCACACCCGGGAACGCTATCATCTCGCTAGGCTGTTGCAGGAATTTTACTGTGTGGAAGGTGTTTGGGTACCGGCCTTTGTCATCGGCAAGGAGAAAATGGGGCGGGCTCTGGAAATCAGCGGAACCCGCCAAAATGTACAGACAGCCGGCTATGTTTGGGATTATATCCGCGGATTCATTGATGCCCAATGGCGAGGATTCAACCCGACCGGACGACTGAACCGTTTCCGTAAAACGGACTTTGCGGTGGGACTGATCGAGGGCTTTCGCGAAAAGTTACAAGGCACGTTGTCCTTTCCTTTCGGGCCCAAGCCCAGAGCCCTTGTGTCCGTGAAGGATCCCGTTCTGAAGCAGTATATCGCCCACCGATATCCGAAGACGACGATCTCCCGAGGCCGCCCCATAAATCAGGATCCGGCCGTGGTTGCCGCCGGAGAACGTATTGGAAGGCAGATGGTCATTCCCGAGGGAATCCCCGACGGCGGCACCGGCCCGCCTCCCCTCCTCCCGGATAAGACAAAATAGAAATGCCTAAAAATAAAATCGTTGCACGATTTTATGAAACGCGGCGATGCCGCTTAAAGGATGAAATGTTCAACACCCTCGCTAAATGACTACATAGCCACCACTTGACCCCTTGACCCCTTGGGTCCTTGAACCCACTTCTCCAACGACGTTGGAGAAGAAAGTTATCGAATAGAGCGGACTGGCAGAACAAACGCCAACTCATTTTTTCTCTGATGGTTCACTGTCCCGTAATACATCAAAACGGTGTATGCCCGAACGGCGCTTCCACTCATGGTCTTCCGGCCTGACAGCGGATGAAAGTCGGTAGCCGTCCAGTAAGGCATGTGGGCAATAATGTTTTCAAAGGGATGGGGACTCACCAGTGCAGGATGCTCCTGATTGGGATCGATCAGGCTTTCCCATTCTTCAACCGTCGGCAGCCGCCAGTCGGAATATCCCCGTAAACGAAACTGACCACATTTTTCCTTCGCTTTCCACCAATCCACCGCGGACAAAAAGTCGAGACGCCACCCGTTCTTCACCCACATGAGACCAGTCCATGTGTCGACCACGGTTCCATCCCTGTTGTCCAGGAAACGACGAGCGTCATGGGGCTACCCGCCAGGGATAGATTCTTTTTCCGATTGTTTCGATGCTAAAGGGCCGGCAGCGGCATATCCCTTCGTATCGGTGATCGGTCCCGTGAATTGATGAACGCCGAAATAAGTGACCGCTCCCTCCGCGTTGAGCTGATCCCAGAACGCCACCGCATCGAACCGATTGGGGAATCGTCCCACGTACACCCGGTAGAAGCGACCCTTTTCTGGAATTTCAATTTCTTTCCAAAAAACGACATCTCGATGATGCTTGATCCGGTTGACATGTCGATTGGCATTTTCGAGGTTCTGATAGGATGCCAGGTGCACACTGTAGAAGGTATCCGCACGGCCGGTTTCGGGAAATCCCATCGACACTAGAACAACAAACAGAATGCTTAGGGTGCGAGGCCGAGGCATGTGGACACAGGATGTAAGGTTTGGATAATAATGAGTGGTTCCGGGCCCCGCCTGCCGGCGGGATTTCAGATCCCATCTTATGACTATGTGTCTTCAACACGCAGGGGGAGATAAACAAGCGGAGCGCACACCTAATACGTAAACATTTCTTGTCGACCCACAACGCCGCTCTGGGCCGTTAGGCGCGGTTATGAGATAGGTTCTATATGGTGATGGTGAAGCTAATGCAATCCAGTGCTTCCGATTCCGGCTCTTTGCCGAGCCGGATGATGCCATGCCCGAGGAGGGTGGCTTCATCCCGTCGGAGAGTAATCGCTTTTTTGCCCTGGATGACGGCAAACGTGCCGTTGGTGCTTTGATCAAGCAACACGAATTTCCCCCGCCGGTATTCAATGCGGGCATGGGAGCGCGAAACCAGCTTGTTGTTGATCACGATGTCATTGTGTGCTTGCCGTCCCAATGTCGCCACAGGATGGGCTTCATCAATGGTGATACACTGTCCCATAAAGCTTAATTCCAACCGGGATCGACGGGTGACCGATTCCATGGAATTATCCAGCATCACCGTAACATCCTGACGCTCCCAAATCACCTCATAGATGTTGACCTCTCCGCTTTTGCCTTTGATCGTTGTCTTATCGATACATCGGACAGATCCCTGGTGTTCTGAAGACAATAACGAGATCGTCTCTTCGGTGGCGACGATTTGCCGTTCTTTGGCCAGCGATACCATTCGGGCAGCAACGTTAACGGCATCACCGAACACATCCCCGGCTTCCGCAATCACCGATCCGAAGTGGATCCCCACGTAAATGTTCGGCGGAGAAAAGTCGGGTCTGTTTTCAATGGTGATATCCTCGAGGCTCTGATGCATTTCAATGGCCGCCTCCACAGCCGCATTGGCATCCGGGAAGGTACTCATCACTTCATCGCCGATGGTTTTGACCACCCGACCGCGATACCGATCGGTCACATCGGACATTATGGCCACACATCGCCCAATCAGGCTTTGAGCGGTTTTATCCCCCAGTTTCTCGTACAAATGTGTACTTTTTGCCACATCTGCAAAGAGAATCGCGAGGTCTTCAGTTTTTCGATCGTTTGTCATAGGTTGCATCGTGTATTGCTATTTATGTGTATGACACAAGTGCCCGATTACACCGGTGAAGGAGACCCTTACATGCGGCACAGAACAACGCTGACATTGTCATTCCCTCCGGCGTCGTTGGCTGCACGTACCAGGCGGGTGCATATCTCCGGAACATCCCCTCCGTCGTTGAGGATCCGGGCGATTGCATCATCCGGGACCATGTCGGTCAACCCATCGCTGCAGAGCAGATACATATCCCCATTTTGCCGGGTGTCCCACAGAGTGTCTGCGGTGACCGAATAACTGGGGCCAATGGCCCGGGTGATGACGTTTTTCCCCGGTTCAACCCCTAAACGACCATTTCGCTCCCACTCAATATGGGCTGAGTGATCTGTTGTTAACTGAGTTAGTCCCGAGTCCCGAAACCGGTAGAGACGGCTGTCTCCGACATGAAACCACAAAACTTTATCGTCTTTCGGCAGAATCATTCCCACTACGGTGGTCCCCATGTACCGTTTCAATTTCTCTGAACGGTTTATCCGGTACAGGGTTTCATTCGCTTGTCGAACGGCTTCGTCAACAAGGGATGTCAGACAGACAATTTCGACCGGAACACCGCTGCCTTCTGTGATGTCGCATAGTTCGTCAGCGATGACATCCGGTTGGAAATACTGCTGAATGATCTCCAGCGCGCTGGTGCTGGCTTCGGCTCCCCGCTCATGGCCGCCCATCCCGTCGGCAAGCAGCAGGAACACGCCATCCCGGTCCAGGTAAATGGCATCCTGATTTTCAGATCGCACCCGTCCGGGGTCTGAAATGCCGGCGGCTTCTATCTGATTGGAGTGGATCTTAAAAGGGGTGGGCTGCTTTGAGTGCATGTCTTAACCATTCAAAACTAATAAAAAAAATGCGATTTGAGTATATCCGGAATCCGCCGATATGTCAACAAACAAACGGTCCCAGAGGCGTGTCCCGAGCGCCTTTCAGCCACCATTGGAGTACCGTTGGCGACCTCCCATGACAGGGCGTTCGGCATCCGCGATAAACGTCCAGCTGATCCGAGGCGTAGGAACTCCGCTTGACAGTTTTGAAATTAAGTCATATAAATTTCGTTAGTTACACCCCATTCCACGGCTGTCACCGATTCACCCGTCAACCCGTTCCGACACCCAGGGATACATGAGATTTTCGAAAACGCTCACAACAGCATTCTCGATCCTGCTCATTATTGTCTGGGCGCCGCTGATTCGAAACGGAATCTCCGCCGGAGCGCCCGCTTCCGGTACCAACCACGCCTTGATCATCGGAATCAACGGATACAGCCAATGGCCCGAGATGCAAAGTCCGGTGCGGGACGCCGAGAGCATCACAGGTGCCTTGATCGAAAAATACAATTTCAAAAAGTCGAACGTGACGCTGCTCACCGATAAAACCCCTGAAAAGCCGACGTTGGTGAATATCCTCACCCATCTTGACCGCTATTCCACTACCCTCACTCCGAAAGACAACCTGCTTATTTTTTTCTCCGGCCACAGTACGGAGGATGACGAAGGGGAAACCTACTGGATCCCGATCGATGGCAAAAAAAAGAGCAAGTTGACTTGGCTGTCCCATTCCGCGATTACCGAAGATGTATTCAACAGTCCGGATTTCAAGGTAAAAAACCTTTGTATCCTTACGGACTCGCTCTTTTCGACGAAGCTCATGCGAAAACGTCCCATCTCCCTTACACCCTATGACCTGCGGTATGAAGAGAAAATCGCCGAGATGGCCGCCAGGAGTTCCCGTCAGGTCATTTCCTTCGGTGACCAGCATTGGCCCGGCAGCCCGAAGACAGAAGGATTGGGACTCTTTGCGTACTATATCCATAAAGCTCTCATCGAAAATCCGTTGGATGTCATCGATTTCGAGAACCTGATATTCGAGGAGAATATCTTGTTCCCGATCACCAAAGTAGCCGGCACAAAACTCATCCGGGGACGTCTCAAAACGGAAATGGATGGTGGCGGGCAATTTATTGTCAAAAAGGTGACCCCAGCCCCGCTGATTGACATCATTTCTGCAGAAGTGGATCCACCAAAAGGCTACCCGGGAGATCAGTTCATCATCTTGGCAGAAACCAGTACACCGGCCAGTGAAGTGATCGTCGATATATCCGGGAAGAAGTACCGGATGTCCGGAAACGGCACCCATTGGTCCTACCCCTTCCGTGCTGAAACGCTCGGGTCGACACCATTTCGAATTGCAGCACTGAACCGGAACGAGTTGGAGGGGAATGTCCAAACGGGTGAAATCCTCACCATCAAACCGAAATCCAAGGTGTCCAATGTCCTGGAGGCCAAGGTAGCACCCGCCACCGGAGTTAGCGGTGGGGCATTTACGTTTTCTGCGGTCACCGACGCCCCGGCTCGAGAAGTCACCCTCGTTATCGGCGAGAAACGGCTCCCCATGAAGGGTTCGGGTACTCGATGGACACTGACCCAGACGGTGGATCAGGAAGGGCGACTCCCCTTTTCAATGGCGGCGATAAATGATGACGGTGTCCCCGGCGAGCCGGGGGAATCCACACTCCAGATCCAACCCGGTATTGTCAACGTCATCTCCATTTCTTCGTCTCCAAAAACCGGATTCGCAGGCGAGGAATATACCATCACTGCAAAAACAGATCGGGCTGCAAAGAATGTTCTTCTGGAAATGGACGGCGAGACCTTTAACATGGTGGGCGACGGCCGGACCTGGCGCTTGAAACGGAAGATACCGCAGATAGGGAAAAAACAGTTCAAAGCGGTGGCCGTTAATTCGCTGGGAAACAAAGGAAGCGCACTGGGTGGTGAATTGATTGCCAAACGCACCCCTTTGCCGATTCCTGATGTCGCAAAGGTGGACATCGCCGTCGTAAGCCCCGGGAAAGGCTATGCGGGTGACAAGTTCGCCATTAAAGCGAATACCACAAAACCCGCAGATGGCGTGTTTGTGGACATTGACGGTCGCCAGTACCAGATGAAGGGTGCGGGCACCGAGTGGACATTTGTCGCCGCCATCGACAAAGTCGGAAGCAGCAAGTACCGCGTCATCGCCCGAAACAAGGACGGCATGCGCGGTCAGTCCCGTGAGGGAGAAATTAACACCCGGAAGCGACCGGCTGCTCCGATCAACGTCCGCCAGGCCAGTATCTCTCCGAAGCGGGGTTACATCGGGAAAGAATTTACATTCAAAGCGGTTACGGATCGTCCGGCCCGGACAGTATCCCTGCTGATCGCCGGAAAGCCGTTTCAGATGGAAGGAAGCGGCACTCAGTGGCAGCTGAAAAAACCCGTGGAGAATTCCGGGAAGCTGGAGATATCCATGGTCGCCATTAACGACGACGGGCGGCGGGGGACTCCCTATACATCGGAACTGCCGGTCTATCGGAACCGTTATCTTCTCAGGAAAGACGGCACCATCGTGGACGTCATGACTGGAAATAAAATGGAGCGCTTCAAAGATAACGGGGACGGTACAGTGACCGATCTGGCGACCAGCCTGATGTGGACAAGGACGCCGAAACAGATCGCCATGAGCTGGGACGGAGCCGCAGATTATTGCCGGGAGCTGACCATGGGCGGCCATTCAGGATGGCGGTTACCTACCGTCAATGAAATGAAACGATTGACGGACAAAACCCGTCAGAACCCCGCCCTGCCTCCAGGGCATCCCTTTTCCAACATTATTACCCATGTGGGATACTGGACCAAAACACGGCATCGATTTGGCCAAAACTATGTTTACCAGATGAGCTTGTGGTATGGTAAGGAAGGCCACCTGAAAAAAACGGAAAACGGCATCGTGTGGCCGGTGAGATACGCCGAAATAGCGGACTAAAAGGACCCGTTAATGACTCAGGTGACCATTGGGGCGGCGACCCATCCCGGGAAACGAAAGACAGAAAACGAAGACAGCTTCGACTATGTCCTGCCGGAAGGCGGGAAGCGGAATAAAAAGGGTATTCTTCTGATACTGGCAGACGGTATGGGAGGACATGCCGGCGGAGCCATCGCCTCCCGTACCGCAGTCGACGTGGTTAAGGACCAGTATCTCAAGGCAGCGACTGATGATGTGCTCGATGCTCTGAAGGAGGCGTTTCAGAAAGCGAATGCGGCTGTGTTGGAAAAGAGTGCCGACGATCGATCCCTGGCCGGCATGGCCACCACCCTGACGGCCGTCGTCCTCAAAGAGGATCTTCTGTATCACGCCCATGTCGGAGACAGTCGGGCGTATTTGATTGACGAATCGGACATGGTGGTGTTTACAGAGGACCATTCCTACGTTGCCAGTCTTGTGGCCGCAGGAGCGATCACCGAGGCAGAGGCGGAAACACATCCCCAGCGGAATCTGGTGACCCGGGCGGTGGGGGCCCTGCCCGACCTGGACATCGATACGGGCGGGTTTCCACATCCCTTAAAGAAAAATCAGCATGTTATGCTTTGTTGCGACGGTCTTTTCAAGGTTGTCCCGGAAAAGGAGATACAGAGTATTATCGAGTCGGAAGAGGAGCCGAATCAAACTTGTGAAAAACTCGTAGAACGAGCAAACCGGTACGGCGGACCCGATAACATCACCGTGGTTCTGGCCAGAATCGATCGCGTGAAGCGGACATCCGGGTTTATTCGCCGATTTATGAAATCCGTGAGGTAGATCCACCATGATTGGACAAAAACTGGGAGACTACGAAATCGTCAGTTCACTGGGAAAGGGCGGATTCGGCAGTGTCTGGAAGGCAAAGGCCAGCGATGAAACACCGGTGGCCATCAAGGTACTCAATCCCCAGGTGCTCGATAATCAGAAAGTCGTCAAGAAATTTTTCCATGAGGCGATGATTCTGGCAAAACTCGATCATCCCGGGATCACCAAACTTTTGGAATTTTTCCCCGATGGGGATAACTACGCCATTGTCATGGAATACGTTGAGGGCGTCGAACTGAAGCGTGTCCTGCAGCAACAGGCCGGACTCCTTCCGTACGAAATCGCCTTTAAGATTGCCAAGCAGACATTGGACGCATTCCGCTATGCCCATGACAACGGCATCCTCCATCGCGATATTAAACCCGGCAACATTATGATCGATCAGCAGGGAAACGCCAAGATCATGGATTTCGGTATTGCCAAAATGTCATCCACGGCTTCCCACGATACGGCCGCCAGCATGTTGTCGGTCCATTACACGCCCCCTGAACGATTCGACCAGAGCCGGGAAATCGACGCCCGTTCGGACATATATTCCCTGGGTCTCGTGTTTTATGAGATGTTCGCCGGACGGCGTCCCTTTACCGCTACCGAGACATCCCAGATCATGTTCTGCCACTTGAACGAAATCCCCGAGCCACCCTCTCGATTTGCGATGGATCTTCCGCCGGCGGTGAGCGGCGCTATCCAAAGGGCTCTTGAAAAAGACCCCGAAGATCGATTTAAGGATTTCGGAGAGTTCGCTGCGGCCATGGATCCGGACGGGACCGCATTGGATGACGCCACTTTGTTAACAGACGATGACATGACCATCCTGATGGATCATGTTGATAGTTTGCCGACACCCACGAAACCGCCTCCGGACACCGCTCCTTCCGCCCCAAAGAAGAAGCCGCCCATGGGGCTTGTTATGGGTATCATCGGAGCCGTGTTGGTCATCGGAGTCGTAGCCGCCTATTTTCTTCTGGCCGGAATGGGGGACAAACAGACGGTGTCTGAGGACACCGCCGCCACGTCCGAGGCCGCCGGACCGAAAAACTCGAGAGGATTCGTGGAACGCATCCATCCAGCAGACAGCGCCAAGATGATTTTGATACCAACAGGCGAGTTTGTCATGGGTTCGGACAAGTACTCCGCTGAGAAACCGATTCAAACCATTTCTTTAGATGATTACTACATCGATAAACACCTGGTCACCAACGAGCAATTTCAGAAGTTTGTGGATGCCACCAAGTATGTCACGGATGCCGAAAAGGACGGGGCCGGCATGGTCCGGATCGGTCGACGATGGAAGAAGGTCGAAGGGGCCCACTGGCGTACGCCTGACGGGCTTACCGCCATTGAGGACCGTGAGGGCCATCCCGTCAGCCAGATTTCTTTCAACGATGCCAAGATATATTGCGATTGGGTCGGGAAAGATTTGCCCACCGAAGCCCAATGGGAAAAAGCCGCACGAGGTCTCCAAGGCAACGAATACCCATGGGGGCCTCAAGAACCCAACGATACAATGGCCAACTTTGACAATCTGATCGGCACAACATCCCCGGTGAACGGCTATGAGAAAGGCCAGAGTCCGTTTGGGGTCTTTGACATGGCAGGCAATGTCTACCAGTGGACCAAGGATTGGTATGGAACCGGAGAACGTCAGCCCCAGAATCCCATTGGGCCCGCCGAAGGTAAGGAAAAGGTCATTAAAGGGGGATCATTTATCGAAGGGGTGGAAAGTCTGAGATCGGCCAACCGGGATCGATACGAGCCAGACTACAGCAGTTTTCTCTTCGGGTTCCGATGCGTCGTTGAAGACATTCCGGAGATCTGACACTGTTTAATTGGGACGGTGGAAATAGAACGGGCGGCTATTCGCCACCCGTTACTGTTTTGTATAGATAATTGATATGGCCCTCGGTTCACCGATTGGCACTACTTCTTGCGGTTAAGCTCCTTCAATACATCATCGGTGATATCCACGCTCTTATCCAGATACCCGACGGCGTTGGGATCTTTCAGGATAATCATAAATTTCTTCCGCTTGGCCACCTTCTTGAGAACGCCGTCGGCCTTCTTGAGAATAATGGCGACCACTTCCCGGTCCTCGCGAAGGATGTCTTCTTTCGCTTCGTTGACCAGCCTTTGATATTCCTCATAGTCACGTTTAAGCTCGGATCGGCGGTTTCGCCGATCTCTCGGCGACAGGGTCTCCCAGTCCTTGTTGAGGGAGTCCTTTTTGGCATTGATCTCCTGGAGTTTCCGGGCGAGCTCTTCTTCCTTGGCCTTTCTCAGCTTCTGGATATCCGCCCGGGCGCTCTGACCCATTTTCGATTCGTTCACCAGCCGCTGCAGATTGATATACCCCACCCGCTCGGCCAGGCATGCCGGCACATGGATGATCATCATTGCTGCAATCCAGAGAAATGTCCATTTCAGGTAGCGTCTCATGATCTGTTGGTCACTCCTTTCGTGAGGTTCCGATCATCCGTTTATCGTCATCCGGGAAGAACAATTCAAGAGTTAGTGGTTTCGTCCGGTCAGCCGTCCAATCTGCCACCCATCCTCGAGAGACTATTGTGACAGGACCGCCACCGACCCGTCTAGCCCGCTGCTCACACCGCTTTTTCCAATATTCGGTGAATGGCCCTGTTGATCACCCAGCAGTTTGTCGCCAGTATACTCGGGTGTCAATAGCGTCGGCATCCGCGGCCCCCTTTCCAGGAGTTCCGGGGGCACGACTATCTTTATGTCGAGTCTGGAGAAATCCTCCTCCAGGGACTCCAGGGGCTCCTCGGGAAGTTCCCCTTCCTCTCGTTGCCCTTCCTCTTCAATGTCGATGTAGATCTCAAGCGGCGGCGTCATAAAAAACTGGGCCTGTGCCGAATCGCGAAGCTGTTTTTCCAATTTTTCCTGCTGCACGGCCAGCGTGGACAGGGCGGATAAACCTTCGAGTGTTTGAGCCGCATCGGCCGGCAGATATCGGAAGGGATCAAGGATAACGGTTCCGGGGGCTTCTATTTGAGCAGGCGGCGGTGGATTTGTCAGTATGCCACCGGCGGCGATCATATCACCGGAAATCCCACCGGCGCCTCCCGAGAGTTGCACAAAGATATCACCCACCTCCATCGTCACCGGAGTGGTTAAACCAATGGTAACGCCTGAAACATTGGATTGCGCACCTCTAACCGTACCGCTGTTGATCGTACTGCCGGCAGTCAAAGACACGGTGTTGGCACCGCCGTCAACTAAACCCAACGTCATGTTTTGGGCGTTGAGGCTAACGTTGCCGGAGCCGATGGACTGGACACTCGTCGCGGTCAGACTGGTAGCCGTTGAAACAGAGATGGCACCATTTGCGGAGACCACGCTGGTCAGGTCGATGTTGTCCGATTCGGAAATAGTCAGGTTACCGGCCGCGCTTGTGTTAGCATTCACGCTGCTCACGGTGGTGTCAAGATTCATACTCCCGGCGGCGGTGGCCGTCAGGACATCGGCGGTAATTTTTCCGGCGTCATCTGTGATCGGACCTGCCTGGGCATCGAGTGTCACATCCCCCAGGGTACCAGCGTTCAGGGCGCCTGCAACAATCCCACCGCCGGTGCTGGTAAGCAGGATATCACCGAGGTCTGTGTCGATAACACCGGCAGTTTCCACGTCGAGTGCAGTGATCGTTCCCCCCGCCGTTACGTCGACCCTTCCGTTTTGAGTATCCACATCCAGCAGCGTAATCTCATTCGATTCATTGGTTAATACAAAGTTTCCGATGGATGTGACGCTCGCATCCAGGCTGTTGAGATTCGTGTCGTTCAGCGTGACGCCCGCACCGGCATCGATGGTGAGGAGATTGGCCGTCACGGCCGTCAAGGGCGCTCCGGAATGGGTAATTCCGCCATTGACTGTTAATGTCATATTTGCGGATCCGGAACTCACATCGCCTGTGATGGTGGCGTCGCCACCAATGGTCACTGAAATATCCCCACTCGTGGAAATCAAGGTGTCGAGAATCAGATCATTTGTTTCGTTTATGCGGATTGTTCCCGCTCCGGACGTCTGTCCGTTGAGGATCCTGGACACCGTCGTACGGATCGGATTGGTAGCTCCCACGCTGGAGAACGCAGAAAAGCTGAAGTCATCTGCAGCAACAGCGCTGTCGGCATTGGTATCGGTAATGGCAATGCCAGCGGTCAATAGAATATCTCCGGCCCCAGCAGCGCTGATGCTGCCCAGTTCGATGGACTGAGCGGAAAGCAGAATGTCATCATTGTCCGTACCGCCGGTGGTGGATACATCGACCGCTGTAATGTTATTTCCGGCGGTAATATCGATCAACCCATCGCTGTTGCTGACACTGGTCAGTACGAGATCATCGGTGTCGTTCAGAAAAATGCCGCCAACACCGGTGGACTGGCCGGAAACTATCTCGCTGACGGTAGTATTGATCGTGCTGGTACCGCCAACCGATGTCACCGCAGTAAAGGTCAGGTCGTCGCCAGCAATTGAACTGTTACTGTCGGTATCGTCGATCGACCCTGTGGTCGCCGTTAATGTGACATCAGCAACTCCCGCCGCATTGATGGTGTCCACCTCAATAGAAGCACCGGTGAACACAATGTCATCGGTATCCGTTCCGCCGTTGGCGGATACGTTGACCGCCGTTATGGCGCCGCCCGCGGTAATATCGATGACGCCGCTGCTGTTGCTGACGCTGGTCAGGACCACATCATCGGTCTCTTCCAGATAGATCCCGCCGGCCCCGGTGGAACTGCCCGAAAACACTTCGGCCACGGTGGTATTGATTCTCTGGCCGGAGGCTCCCACTGCCCCGGCCGAGGCAAAACTTAACTGATCGGCGGCGACCGAGCTGTCGGTATTGGTATCGGTAATGGCGGTGCCTGCAGTCAGTAAAATATCGCCGGCCCCGGCAGCGCTGATGCTGCCCAGTTCGATGGACTGAGCAGACAGCAGAATGTCATCGGTATCCGTACCGCCGGTGGTGGATAGATTGACCGCTGTAATATTATTCCCGGCGGTAATATCGATCAGTCCACTGGCGTTGCCCACGCTGGTCAACACGAGATCATCGGTTTCGTTCAAATGAATGTCGCCCACACCGGTGGACTGGCCGGAAACGATCTCGCTGACGGTAGTATTGATCGAGTTGGTACCGCCAACCGATGTCAGCGCAGTAAATGTCAGATCATCGCCGGTAATCGAACTGTTGTTGTCGGTATCGTCGATAGACCCTGTGGTCGCCGTTAATGTTACATCGGCAACTCCCGCTGCATTGATGGTGTCCACCTCGATAGAAGAACCCTGGATCACGATATCATGGGTATCGGCGCCACCGGTGGATGCAATCGACACGGCGGTCACTGTGCCGCCGGCCGTCAGAGAAATGGCACCGCTGACGTTGCCGAGTGACGTCACCAGGACGTCATTGGTCTCATTCAGATTGATGTCGCCCACGCCGGTGGACAGACCCGATACAATCTCGTTGACGGTGGTATTGATGTCATTGGTGTTCCCCACCGACGTTGCCGCAGTAAAGGTCAGATCATCGGCGGAGATCAAACTGTTACTGTCAGTATCGTCGATAGACCCGGTGGTTGCCGTCATCGTCACATCTGCAACCCCCACCGCATTGATGGTGTCCACCTCGATAGAAGAACCCTGAATCACGATATCATGAGTATCGGCACCACCGGCGGATACGATAGATCCAGCTGTCACCGCACCGCCGGCCGTCAGAGAAATGGCACCGCTGACGTTGCTGAGAGAGGTGACCAGGACATCGTTCGTCTCATTCAGATTGATATCGCCCACACCGGTGGATTGGCCGGTAACAATCTCATTGACCGTGACATTGATCGGATTGGTACTGCCAACCGAAGTCGCTGCGCTGAAGCTCAAGTCGTCGGCGGTGACCGAACTGTTATTGTCGGTATCGTCGATAGATCCTGTGGTCGCCGTTAACGTAACATCAGCAACCCCCGCCGCATTGATGTTGTCCACCTCAATAGACGCGCCCTGGATCACGATATCATGGGTATCGGCGCCACCGGTGGATGCGATCGAAACGGCGGTCACCAATCCACCGGCCACCAGGGAGACGGCGCCGCTGGCGTTGCTGAGCGAGGTGACCAGGACATCATTCGTCTCGTTCAAATTAATGTCTCCCACGCCGTTGGACTGGCCGGAAACAATCTCATTTACCGTGGTATTGATCGCGTTGCTGTCGCCCACCGAAGTCACCGCACTGAACGTCAGATCGTCGGCGGTAACCAAACTGTTACCATCGACATCGTCTATCGTACCCGAAGTTGCCGTCAACGTTACATCGGCTGTGCCACCGGCGGATATTGTACCCACCTCGACGGAACCCCCGCTGAGCGCGATGTCATCGGTGTCTGTACCACCGGTGGTGGCAACACTAACCGCTGTCATGGCGCCCCCGGCGGTAATATCGATGACGCCGCTGCTGTTGCTCACACTGGTCAGCACCACATCATTGGTTTCGCTCAGATAGATTCCGCCGGCTCCGGATGAACTGCCCGACAAGACCTCAATCACCGTGGTATTGATTCTCTGCCCGGAGGCCCCCACCCCGCCGGACGAAGAAAAACTCAACTGGTCGGCAGTGACCGTGCTGTCGGCATTGGTATCTGTAATGGCAACGCCTGCGGTCAGCAGAACATCTCCGGCCCCGGCAGCGCTGATGCTGCCTACCTCGATGCGCTGAGCGGTCAGTAAAATGTCATCAGCGTCTGTTCCGCCGGTGGTGGCTACGTTGACTGCTGTGATGTCATTTCCGGCGGTGATATCGATCAAGCTGTTGCTGTTGCTGACACTGGTCAGCACGACATCGTTGGCTTCGTTCAGGAATATTCCGCCGGCCCCGGTGGAGCTGCCGGCCAACACCTCGGTCACACTCGTGTTGACCCGATTGGTCAAAGATCCCACGGCTGCGGTGGATGAAAAGCTGAAATCATCGGCGGTGATCGAGGAATTTGCATCGGCGTCGGTAATGGCACCGGAACTGGCCGTCAACGATATATCCCCGGACCCGCTGGCCAGGATGGTGTCCACCTCAAGTGAAGAGCCTGCGAGCACGATGTCATCGGTGTCCGTTCCGCCGGTGGCGGACACATTGACAGCCGTCATGCCCCCCCCCGGCATTAATATCGATGACGCCGCTGCTATTGCTCACACTGATCAGCACTGCATCATTCGTCTCGTTCAGATAAATACCGCCGGCTCCGGAAGAACTACCTGAAAATATATCGGTCACGGTGGTATTGATTCTCTGACTGGAGGCCCCCACGGCGCCGGCCGAAGTAAAACTCAACTGATCGGCGATGACCGAGCTGTCGGCATTGGCATCGGAGATGGCAATCCCTGCGGTCAGTAGAATATCTCCGTCCCCGGCAGCGCTGATGCTGCCCACCTCAAGGTTCTGGGCGTTTAAGGCAATGTCGTCGGTGTCCGCAGTGCCGGTAGTAGAAACATTGACCGCTGTCATGGCGCTACCAGCGGTGATATCGATCAAACCGTTGCTGTTAATCACGCTGGCCAGGACGATATCATCGGTTTCGTTCAGGTGAATGCCCCCCACACCGGTGGACTGGCCGGAAACAATTTCGTTTACCGTGGTATTGATCGCATTGGTGCCGCCCACCGATGTCACTGCGCTGAATGTCAGATCATCGCCGGTGATCGAACTGTTGCTGTCAGTGTCGTCTATGCCGGACGTGTCAGCCGTCAACGACACATCAGCCACACCCACTGCATTGATGGTGTCCACTTCGATAGACGCTCCCTGAATTACAATATCGTGGGTATCGGCACCACCGGTGGAAGAGATCGATCCTACTGTGACGAGACCCCCGGCCGTTAGAGAGATGGCGCCGCTGGCGTTGCTCAGCGATGTCACCTGGACATCGTTGGTCTCGTTCAAGTTGATGTCGCCCACACCACCGGATTGACCTGAAACGATCTCGTTAACGGCGATATTAATCGCGTTGGAGCCGCCTACAGAGGTCACCGCACTGAAACTCAAATCGTCTGCAGTGATTGAACTGTTGCCGTCAACATCGTCGATTTCGCCGATGATGACACTCAAGGAAACATCTCCGATACCGCCGGCTGAAACGGTGTCCACCTCCATGCGCGTGCCCGCAAGGGTAATATCGTCCAGATCCCCGCCGCCGCTGGTTACGACATTCCGGGCCGTCATCAGACCCGCGGCCTGGATATCGATGGGACCGTTGGTATTGGACACGTTGGTCAGCTCCACGCTGTTGGTTTCGTTGAGAAAGATACCGCCCGCTCCGGTGGAGCTGCCGGATACCAATTCAGCAATCGTGGTGTTGATCCGCTCTGCGGACGTACCAACGCCGGCCGTTGCGGAAAAAGTTAAATCATCGGCAGTGATCTGGCTATTCGCATCGGCATCTGTGATCCCGCCCGACGTTGCCGTCAGTGACACGTCGGCATCGCCTCCGGCCGTGATAATCGCCACCTCGATGGAACTTCCCTGGACGGAGATGTCATCTGTGTCCCCTCCGCCGGTTGTCACCAGCCCGTCCGCATCAATAGTTCCGGAACTGACAATGTCGATGGCCCCGCTGGAGGTCACCGAAGTAAACCCAAAGCCGGCGTTATTGATGGCTGAGAACCCCGCGAGAGGATTAAAGGCGCCCACCGTACCCTGCAAATCGATGCTACCGGACGTTCCGGCATCCAGGGCGAGGGTGTCATCGCTGCCGATATCTTCGATGTTTCCTGTAACCGTGATATCGTTGCCGCTGCCGCTGCGAATCGTAATGGTATTGCCGCCAGCCATCAGATCCACATCCCCATCGAAGGTGGCTTCACCGGTGCTGTTATAGGAAGTTCCGTTCAAATCGATGTTAGAAGCGGTAATCGAAAGAGACCCGGTGTTATCGATATTCGCCAGGTCCACCTGGGAGGCGCTGCTGATGGTCAGGCTCTGCAACGCAAGAGGCGCACTAGTGCCCACCGTACTCGCAAACGTGACAGCTCCTAAACCGGCGGTAAGATCCAGGCTTTTGGGCACAGCAGCAGCCGTTGCGTCCACGTTTCCGGAAATGTTGATATCACCGGGACCAATGCCGGTGGTCAGGGCGACAGCGGCAGCAACCGTCACATTGCCTCCATCCAGGGTAATACTTTCCCCATTGGTAGTAATACCGGCTGACAGTACGGTGTCACCGTGCAGCCCAATGTCGCCACCCGTGCCGGTGGTTTCTATCAGACCGCCCACGTTGATCGTTCCAGCGGTCACATCCACCTGTCCTGTCGCCTCGATTGCAGAAAGATCAGCGGTGGTAACAGCATCCATATCTACCGAGGCCACTCCGCTGATGGAACCGGTCTGGGATATCGAACTGCCGGCATTGTAGACAAGATCCGTGGCGCCGGTCACATCTCCCGTCTGGACGATGCTGCCGCCGCTGACCACGTCAATAGTCGTGGTCGAGGCCACATTATTATTAAAGGTCACACTGGTGGTGGCATCCTGGATGTCCAGGGAATTCACCGAAAGTGCCGAATAGGATTGCACCGCGCCATCGACCACCACAAAATTCCCGCCGCCGGTCAGCGCATCAGACAGCGTGATGTTTCCAGTCGAACCCGCGTCCAGTGTCAGATTGTTGCCACCGGTGCCAATCGTTGAATCAAATTGGATGCCTGCGCCACCGGTTGTGATTATCAGCGGCGCATTGAGCGTGGTCGCCGCATTGACATCGACCAGCGCACCGGCCCCGGCATTGGCACTGGATGTATCCACGGTAACAAGGGCTGTAGAGATCGTCAGCGTGTCGGTGACCGCACTGCCGAAGGCCACTGCGTTCTCGGCATCAAAGGTCAATCCATCGAGCACTATGTTGCCGTCAAATGTACTGGCTGTATCTCCGGCGGCGACCGTCACATTATCCCGGAACGTGACTGTACCGGCAGTGTCCGCCTGGCTGATCCCCGAAGCGGTTCGAACCGTGCCCTGGAACCCGGTGGTTCCGGCAGAGTTGATCGTGATCGCAGCCCCGAACCCATCACCGATGGCCGTGGTGCCGTCTGCACCGCCTACCGCCCCCTGGAACTCTGTGGCGCCGGAAATCGCCAGGGTCAGATCAAAATTGCCCGTTACCGTATCGGCAAAGGTCAGCCCTGTGCCGCCGGTATCTGTCAGGGTGGTGGCCGAAGTCAGCACCACTGGATCATTAAAAAGGATCGTGCCGCCCTGGGCGCTGATATCGGCCCCCAGCTCCGTGGTGCCACCCGCATTGGTGGTCAAAGAAGCGATCGCTGTTGTGGTGGTGCCGATGTCTGCGTTGATATCGGTGGTGCCGGTGGTGTTGAGCACCAGCGCCTGGTTGCCGTCGACGGTGCCGTCAAGGGTGATGCCGGCCGCACCGGTTGTGATCGTCAACGGCGCATTGAGCGTGGTCGCGGCATTGACATCGACCAGCGCACCGGCCCCGGCATTGGCGCTGGAGGTATCCACGGTCACAAGGGCCGTTGAGATCGTCAGCGTGTCGGTGCCCGCATTGCCGAAGGTCACCGCGTTCTCGGCGTCAAGGGTCAAGCCGTCCAGCACCAGGTCCCCGTCAAACGTGCTGGCCGTATCTCCGGCGGCTACCGTTAGTTACATTATCCTGGAACGTGACCGTGCCGGCAGTGTCCGCTTGGCTGATGCCAGAAGCGGTCTGAACCGTATTCTGGAACTCGGTGGTTCCGGTGGAGTTGATAGTGATCGAAACGCCGATTCCGTCTCCGACGTTTATAACGCCAGACTCCAAAAAGTTCCCGGCACCTTCAATTGTCAGGTCTCTTGCGCCGATCACGCCACCGCTAAGCGTTATCGATCCTGCTGCTGATAAAATCGTACTGTCTGCGGTCAAAGTTATCGCACCGGCAAACGAATTGTTTCCGCTCTCGTTGCGCAATGCACCACCGCTGCCGGCTCCAGGTCCGGCTAAGCTCACCACCTCGGTCGTGGCGTAATTGACATTGTTTGCAAACGCCAGTGTCGCACCGCTGGCCACTGTCGTCCCAGCAGCTGTCGTGCCCAGCGCCTGGTCCACCGTTACAGAAAGCGTGCCGGCATTTACAGATGTGGTGCCACCATAGGTGTTGATACCGGACAGCGTAAACGTGCCGCCGCCGGCCTTGACCAGACCGCCGGAACCGCTAATCTCTCCGCTATAGCTGGTGCTGCTGCCATCGACACCGGTGGTCAGCGTCCCGGCACCCAGCGTTACGTTGCCGCCGGTGACACCACCACCGGACAACGAACCGATCGTCTCGTCATTGCCGGATAGATCCAGCACCGCTCCGGCCACATCGGCCAACACCACCGCAGACCCATCCGGGATCACCCCTGATGCGCCAAGCTCCAGAGCCCCGGCGTTGATATTGGTCGCACCACCGTATGTGTTGGTATTCGATATAATGGCAATCCCGCCGCCGGTCTTGCTCAAATCAAAGGTGCCTACACCGTCATCGATCACACCGCTTAGCGTCAGTTGGGTGCCGGTAACATCCACCGCACTGGAAGCATCCAGGGTGATCCCGCCGGCAAAACTGCTGGTCCCGGAACTGGTGGACACTGTCCCCCCATCGACTGTCAGCGCTTCGGCGGTAGTGTACGCCACATTGTTAAAATCCAGCACCGCACCGCTGGCCACTGTCGTCCCAGCAGCTGTCGTGCCCAGCGCCTGGTCCACCGTTACAGAAAGCGTGCCGGCATTTACAGATGTGGTGCCACCATAGGTGTTGATACCGGACAGCGTAAACGTGCCGCCGCCGGCCTTGACCAGACCGCCGGAACCGCTAATCTCTCCGCTATAGCTGGTGCTGCTGCCATCGACACCGGTGGTCAGCGTCCCGGCACCCAGCGTTACGTTGCCGCCGGTGACACCACCACCGGACAACGAACCGATCGTCTCGTCATTGCCGGATAGATCCAGCACCGCTCCGGCCACATCGGCCAACACCACCGCAGACCCATCCGGGATCACCCCTGATGCGCCAAGCTCCAGAGCCCCGGCGTTGATATTGGTCGCACCACCGTATGTGTTGGTATTCGATATAATGGCAATCCCGCCGCCGGTCTTGCTCAAATCAAAGGTGCCTACACCGTCATCGATCACACCGCTTAGCGTCAGTTGGGTGCCGGTAACATCCACCGCACTGGAAGCATCCAGGGTGATCCCGCCGGCAAAACTGCTGGTCCCCGAACTGGTGGACACTGTCCCCCCATCGACTGTCAGCGCTTCGGCGGTAGTGTACGCCACATTGTTAAAATCCAGCACCGCACCGCTAGCCACTGTCGTCCCAGCAGCTGTCGTGCCCAACGCCTGGTCCACCGTTACAGAAAGCGTACCCGCGTTCACCGCGGTGGCGCCGTCGTAGGTGTTGGCATCAGATAGCGTCAGCGTACCGGCTCCGCTCTTGGTGAGGGTCGTGCCAGTCCCACTGACGATGCCGCTGAGCGACATGTTGCCACCGCCTTCAATGGCTACTGCCCCACCACTTCCGACAATATTCCCAGAAACAGTCGAAGCGCTTGCTGCACTCAGCGTAATTCCTCCCGGACCTGTCAGGTTCGAATCGATAGTTAATGCTCCGGTCCCGTCGCCGGCAAGCCCAAGAGAATCAGCTCCGGTAGCAGTGAAGCCTAATTGGGCAGTTGTCGCATCTGCCCGGATCGTGATCGTACCATTACTATTCGTTGTAATGTTGGAATTGGTGCCTATTGTGATATCCCTGGCGGCGAGCAATGTTATGTCTGCGTCAGTACCTCCCACATTCGCAGCAGTAATTCCCGTATTATTTTGGATATCGATATCGCGTCCAGCCGCAAGGTGGACACTCGCATTTGTCCCCCCACCAATCGAGGTATTCACGTTCCATGGAGCGGTCAGGATGATGTCTCGGTCCGCCTGTAACCGCACCTCATCGAAATTATTAAAGTCCGTTGTATCGTTGACTTGCAGCGTGATGGATGTAGTTGCATCCGGAAGAGCGTTGAAAGCAACGTCAACGCCGGGAGCGGCGACGTCAGTTGGGTTCTGGGTAGAACCTGCTCCTGCAAGGGTGATATCCAAAGGATCAAAAAGGATCGTACCTCTATGATAGCCGGGTTGCGCACCTCCTGTGGCTGTTCCCCGGTAGATTAATGCTTCATGGCCCGAAATCTCCACAAATCCGCCATCTCCCCCTTGGGCACCCCCAGGCACGCTGATGCTGCCATAGAAATGAGTGACTTCATCCGACCAGACAATCACTTGCCCCCCACCGCCGGATTCGATGGCATCGGCATTGATCACGGCATCTTTGCCCACGTAAGTACGTTTGGCATTGGGCACATCCGGATTCTTTCCCTGAAACCCGCCGCCGATCAATACTTTACCGCCCCCCTTGCGGCCCTTTGCCAGAATTTCGGAATAATGGACCAGACCGACCTTTTCACCGGTAACAATCACCTCTCCACCGGTCTCACCATCATCGTTGCCAGACACGTCCAGGGTGCCGCTATTGTAAACGATGCCCTGGTCACCGCCTTCCAGACGGATGATGCCATTCTCGTCGGCAATGGTTTTTGCCTCGATGACACCGGAATTGTTGACTACCGATTTGACCGCATCAAACACGCTCCGGGCAGAGAGTATGACCTCTCCACCGTCTGCGGAAATCGTACCGCTATTTAAAAGGGTATCCTCCAGGGGAGTACCATCCGGGCCGATCACCTGACCGGTGACCGGTGCATCGACGGCAAACCGGATCATGTCATTTCCGGCGAATGCAAGGGTGACCTGTTCTCCGGCCCCCAGGCTGACCGATCCCAGGTTGGCCAGAATCGTTCCCTCATTCTCAACGCCCGGCGCGATCAGCGATACGTTGCCGCCCTGGGCCGCCTGAATCAGTCCCTGGTTTAAAATCGCCGCAAGAGGTTGCGCCGGATCCTGAACAAAGGTGTAGTTTCCGTTTAGAAAGTCATGGTTGGCCATATCGAGGGTGCTGGCCACAAACCCGGCGGTTTCGATGCGGCCCGTCGGGCCAACAAGAACACCATTGGGATTGATAAGAAAAATACGGCCGTTGGCCGACAGGAGGCCGTGAATAGCCGATGGGTCTACTCCCACCACCCGATTCAACGCCACAGCGGCCGCGCTGGGCTGCATAAAATGGACCGCTTCGGGTTGCGCGATGCTGAATTGCTGCCAGTTCAGGATCGTTTTGGAGGTACCCTGCTGGATATTCATGGTCTGTGGATTGGTCATGGAAATGCTGGTTTGACCGGAGACCACTTGTCCGCCTTGCGGCATGGCCAGGGCAGGCATCGGAAGGGCCAGGGAATAGATCATCACCATCAGCAGCAGTGATGAGCCTTTTCCACGGGTGAGTCGGGCAATCATGTTTCTTCTCCCGTCGCCCCGAGAGGGGTGATCAATGAGGATCCAAATTAAGCAGGTATAGCCGGGAGTCAGCCGGACCTACCCGGTTAACTGCTCCTGGCTCCATTTGCGGTATTGCGAAAAACGCTGCGGTCCCTGCTCAGAAGAAAACCGAATATATTGATACCCCTCTAATTGGGGTACTTTATCTGGTTCAAACAGATAGACAATAGGTCGATGTCATGATTTTCATGCGTATTTTGTTGCCGCAATTGGTGATATTTCTCTCATACATTTCCATGTAAAAATGATACCACATCACCCAAACGTATTAGTCCCGTGGTTCCCTCCCCCTAGTAGCTATTTTTAACCTGAATCGTCCCCTCTGCTTGCTGAAGGGGTAGAACTGTTGACCTTTCGCCCTCTGAGCGACATCGTCGCGTTTCATAAAATCGTTGAACGATTTTATGTTGAGCGATTTTATTTAGAATGCCTTCACGGAGATCAGAAAGTAGTTGATGGCCGATGGCTGGTCCGCAAGCCGCTGAATGGGAATCGCGTAGTCGTATTTGAAGGTCACACGATCTTTATAAAAGAGCCTCAGACCGAACCCCCAACCGTCCAAATAGTTTTCCGACGGTTCGCCAGGGATGGGGTCGTTAATGAACACCTGCCCATAATCGAACCACGCCGCCAGTTGGACCATCTGACCCACTTTCTGGTTAAATACGTTTTTCTCGGCCAGCAGAGGGGGGGCTAAATTTAGCTCTGCCGATAGTGTATATCCGGAATCACCGAGATAGGTCGCCGGTTCGTAGCCGCGAACTGTCCCGTAACCACCGATTACAAAGGCCTCGATGGCCACCATGCGATCGTTGGTTGCCTGCCCGACACCGCGTAGTATAAGATTGGTGTAGCCATACAATTTTTGAATACGCAGGGCGCTCAAGGTAAATCGCTCATAATGCTCACTTGGATTCTGGCGGGTTGGCGGCTTGGCCGCGAACAGGTCCAGTTTGCCAAAGTTAGCGGAGAAGTTGAAAATGTTTTTATCGAGGAACCGATCCAGGCCTTCATAGTCGATGTTAAAATAGGCCACGTCCAATTCGTCGATGTTGGACACCTCGCCCTGGAGTTTCGTTTTGGAATCTTTGTGGTCGTACCCCAGGCTGAATTTAAACGATTTGTTTTTTTTGGCGATGACCGGGTGAACAATTTTGCCGCCGAAGATGGCCGTATCACCGTCAAATCCCAAATCCGCAAGGTTTTGACCAACCAGGTAGTTACCCCTGAGATACCCCAACTCGATGGTCGTGCCGTACTTCAAAACGGGTATGCTGTAGGTCCCAAGAAACAGGGCTGAATCTTCCACGTTGTCACCGATGACGCCCCTCAGGAACAATTCTGTGCCGAACTTGTGATCCACCAGATTCAGGGAGGCACCATAACGGTTCTGGCTGGTAAGCGGCGAGCCGTAGTTGTTGTAATCGAAATTGAGACCCGCCCCCAGCGTTAACCAGGAGGTGTCCTTTGCGTTCACCACCACATCGACATCCCCGGTCTTCTCACCTTTTTTTAAATTACGTCTGTCTTGACATTGGGCACTTCGTTGGTAAGGACGAGTGCCCTTTCAAGGTCCTTTTCTTTGATCACACCATCTTCCAGTTGCCCTTCGTAATATCGTTTGATGACCCGATCGGAATAATGGGTTTTTCCGGTAACCTCGATTTTGCCGATATTTCCTTCCAACACGCCAATTTCCAGCACGCCGTCCTGAATGTCCTGTTTCGGCAGAAAGGCCCTCGCCAGGATATAGCCCCGTTCCTGATAGGTAATGGTGATCAGGTCCACCAATTCACTCATCTCTTCAAGGGTCAGTTCCCGACCTTCAAATTCTTTGGCAACCGCCTCCAAATCCTCGGTGGATATCACGTTATTTCCGGAAAACCGGATCTCCCGGATCGGCACGGCAATCTGGTCTTTGGCATCCCCCTCGACCTGAACCGCCTCCTCTCCAGCCTCCAGCGGTTCCGGAAGCTCCGCTTCCGACTCGCCGGGCTCTGGAAGTGCAAGTTCGGGCAAAGGGAGTTCCACCTCCAGATAGTCTTTAAAAATCCAGCCCTCCAGATCTCCAGCTGCGATGAGAAACCAGTCTCCCCGGCTCTCTTTCACCTGCACGAAACCGAGATGGCCATCTACCTGTCCAACTACAGGAGTATCCAGCCCGGGTCCCCGCCGAAGATTAATTTGACTTCCAATGACCGTGCCCTCCAGAGGCGGTTGAAAAATCTCTGCTATCGCGACATCAAACGTCCCGGTCACGATCACAACGGCGATCAGCAAGCGTATGAGCATGCGCATGTCTGGTCTCCTGGATTTATGTCGCATTCCAGCAATTCGGAATCTGTTGAAAGAGTTGATCTATCGTTTGAAAAATACGAGTATCATATGGAGGTTGCGTGAAATGGCTGCAAAATTCGAGCCGACGATCTGCCCCGGGGCAGCACCTCGCCAGTAGGCACTCCGCCGCGAACGGCAGCAAACTCACATATGACGGCAGGTCACCGAAGATTGAAATTATGTCATCGGTTACCCAAAATAGATAAAACAGGGGAACAAGATGAAAGGGGAAAACCTACTCATTGGGGGTGAAATGGCAGCAGTGGCCGGGCACAGACGCCCTTTGTCAGAGCATTGCGGTTCAAATAACCGGAGACACGCCGCGCGGTTTAGGCTCCCCCCCTGGAACTGCCGTAAACAAAGCATGGAGCGTTGGAACCGGTGTTCGATATCCGCCTCAACAAGGTTTTAATCCGTGATATATTTCACATAAACAACCTTGCCCGCTAAAGTCAATGGAAATTGCAATTTAGGATGCGTTTAAGATATTGAAAACACTAGGTAAGGCTAAAATCGAGGAACGATTCTAGCCCGATATTGCTTCTTTTCAGCTAAATACTGAAAAGATTTCATGCAACGTTCGGGTTAACGAGGGCCAACGGCTATATCGCAGAGGAATCTGAAATGAGAGAGAAAATTATTGTCGGGGTCATGGGGGGCGGGCAAGTTTCTGAGACAGATCGGGAACGGGCATTTCGTCTCGGTCAATTGATCGCAAAGCACGGCTGGGTGCTGCTGAACGGGGGACGGAATTGCGGTATTATGGATGCATCGGCCAAAGGCGCCAAAAGCGTCGGTGGGTTGACCATCGGCATTCTGCCGGACGATAACCCTGGGAGAGCTTCCGAGTATATCGACATCCCCGTTCTGACCGGTATGGGCAGTGCCAGAAATGCGATCAATGTCCTTTCCAGCGACATCGTTGTGGCCTGCTCGGGCGGTGCCGGAACCTTATCGGAAATCGCCTTGGCATTAAAAGCTGGAAAAACCGTTGTGCTGCTCAACATGGAGCCCGGATCGGTGTGGGATGCCCATCGTGCACAAGGCCGTCTCATGGATGCCAGGGACCCGGAGCACGCCATTGAACTGGTCCGAGAGCAATTGGGTGTATAATCGAGAAGGGCATCGCATGAAAGGATGTTCGCCGTAGATCGATCGCATCAGATCAGACCGGCGGAAAGAATCGCCTCGGCAAGCGCCAGGTCCTCGGGGGTGGTTATTTTCAAATTCAGATAACTACCGGGGATGATCTTCACCGGTCGGCCCATCCGCTCGACAAGTTGGGCATCGTCGGTGATACCGTCTGCATGGTCGCCGCTGGCCTGATGAGCCTCAAGGATCACTTCATATCGGAACGCCTGAGGCGTTTGGGCAGCCCAAAGGGATTCCCGCTGGACGGTTCCCTCAATGTCTGATCCAGCATGAACACGCTTGAGAGTGTCTTTTACAGGAATCGCCAGAATACCGGCTCCGGACGCCGCGGCCACCCGAATGCACGTCTCGATTTGATCCGGACTGATCAGCGGTCGCACGCCATCGTGAATGATGACGACCTCTTCTTTGCAGTCAGCAGCCAGCAGTCCGTTGTACACCGAGTCCTTCCTCTCCGCTCCCCCGGAAACCAGTTGCACAGGTGTGGAGGTTTCTGCTTCGGGAAGGATGGTGTCCCGGCAGAACTGCACATCGCCGCCGGGAACGACTAGATAAATTGCTCGAATCGCTTTGCATCGGTCGAATGTCTGCAACGTTCGGGCAAGAATAGGGAGACCTCCCAAGGTCATATACTGCTTCCGGGTGTCGGATTGCATCCGCACCCCTTTTCCCGCAGCTACAATTACGGCCGTTGCGGAGGGCGTCTCACTGCTGATTGTTGGATTCATTCGAAATTAGCCTATCTTAGATAGCTGAGCTCTTTCGGAAGGGGCGTCCCCTTGCCCATGGAATCCTCACCATAGTTAACGCCGGATAGAATTTCGATGTCTCTCAACGCCCGGGCATCTCCTTCGAACCGGACCTGTGAGATGTTTTCTTTCTGTATCTTCCCACCGGCCCACTGGATATCCAGAACGCTGCTGGCGTCAAATCGATCTTCTCCCACACAGAGTTCTACCTTTCCCCCGTAATATTGAACAATTTTGGCAACCAGAAGGCTGGGTCGACTGTGAAATCCCAATTTTACCGGGATGCCGGTGGTAATGGTGGTACGTTCGATATTTTCGTTGAGAATCTCCTGAGCAAGATTTATTCCGGTGTTGAGGAAGTGACATGTATAGTAAAGGCCGTAATTGATGGTGCGCTCCAGAAGTTCTTCCGGATCCACCAACTGAGATAAACGGGTTTGGACTTTTTTATAAATATTTTTATAACCGGCTTCGTGCAGATGACGTTCATAGAAGTGAAGTAATCTTCCGATCATCTGCAACAGATGAAAGACCACCGAAAAAAATCCTCTCAGTTGCTTGAATTTCCGGTCGCCAAACCGATATCCGCCATAGATCACATAAGTGTCAAAAGAGGATTGCAGGTTGTGCACCAGCATTTCAAAACGTCGAATTTCAACCTCGTTCACCTTCTCGGGAACGATCTGGTACAACTGGGTCTTCTCATACGGTTCATAGAATCGGAGATGATCCAGCTGGTGGGCAATGGACAAAAACTCGCTGGCGATTTTGACGATGTATTGTTTCTGGAGGTCCCGGTTCTCGTCATCGATGTCAAAATCCAGCATTTCACTGGTGGTGACACCTGGAAAATCCGAGGGAGACAGGCGATTCCGGGGGATGCTGATATCAAGTCGCTTGGCCTCTTCTAGAATAACCGGCGCCATTTTCATCAGTGAACTGGTTAAAAAGTCCAGCGTTCGAAACCCCTCTGCCTTAAACTCTCCACTTTCCGGAAGATCATAAAACTGCAGTCGATTCGAGATATGCTTTTGAGAATACCCGCCCAAGCTCAGGTGACGAACAGCAGCGGTTAATTCACGGTAGAAATACCAGTCTTTACTGTTTTTGGCTCCGTGAAAATCTAGAAAATCTTCGATAAGCTGGGACGTCGAGATGAGCTTCGAGTAAAGCTTTTTTGTAAAAACGTATTTGTGGGGATCAAAATTTGAAATATAGAGGCAGCATTCCAGGTAGTCATTCGAGAACACATTGAGTTTCTCTGAAAAGGAGATATCACATAGCTGCCGGGGGGTATCCATTGGGGGAATTTATCCTTTTGAGTTCCAGAATTAATCGGACGGCCGGAGCAGTCAATAAGCCGAATTCTGTTCCTGCAACCGGTTACCCCACTGCAGGCAACGATCATTCATCTGGAGTGACGGTTACCCGCCACTTCTAGCGACCTACCCGGAAACTCGGACGGGCCGTCCTCAAGCGCTTCCCTATTTGGTCTTGCACCAGGTGGGGTTTGCCAAGCTTCCCCGGTCACCCGGGGAACTGGTGCGCTCTTACCGCACCTTTTCACCCTTACCGCAAAAGATTTACCGAAGTAAATCGGCAAATCCTTCGAGGCGGTTTACTTTCTGTTGCACTTTCCTTCGCGTCACCGCGACTCCACGTTATGGAGCACCCTGCCCTGTGGTGTTCGGACTTTCCTCCGGAGTCTCAACAACTCCAGCGATCGTTTAGACTGCTGCGACCGTCTCGACTATTAATAAATAATAGGGTTCAAGGGGTCAAGGGGTCAAGGGTTAGGAAATTGGAGGGGGTATTTCTCATGCCTAAGTTACCGTCTTTATCATTTCATCCCGGCCCCTTCAGTCCCCAAACGCTTTAAGCCTGAGTTTCCCTTTTCACTCGGCCCCTTGAATCCTCGAATCCTTGAACCCTATCGAATCATCCCTCTTTCCAGTAGATAATCCTTTCACACCAGGGACAGTTTTTCAAGCTGTCGCGTCGGTGGAGTTCGTTGTACATCTGAGGGGGAATGTTTAAGTGGCACCCTTGACAGACGGCGTCGATGACAGGGGCGATGCCGGTTCCGCCTTTTTTGGTCTTGATATCGTTATACAACCGCATAAGCTCTGAATGGATCCCGTCGGAGATGCTTCCTGCCCGGCCTTCCAGTTCGGTCAATCGAAGCCGTAATGCTTCCCGCTCCTTTTCAACAATAGCCTTCTTTTCGGCAATCTGCTGGTCTAACTCCGCCCAGTCCTTCTCATGTTCGACGATCTGCTGTTCCAGTTCTTCAATGGTGTCGAGACTTGCGATCATAGCGTCTTCAATGGACGAGTTCTTCTTCTTGATCTCATCAATCTCTTTGAGCAGGGACTGATATTCTTTATTGGTCTTGACCGTGTTCAATTTGGCCTGACTTTTCTTGATGTGGTCCAAATTCAACTGGGTATCCGATTCCTGAGACCGATACTCTTTTTTTAATTCTTCCGAACGCTGCCGGCACTCATCGAGTTGGGTCTGTTTGTCATCGCATTGCCCAGCCAGGGCAATCAAAATGGCCGGTTCGGTTTCCAGTTGCTGGCGAAGCTTCCGCATTTCAATTTCCAGATCCTGAAACTTCGCCAAACTGTCTAACTGTTCACTGTCGATTTTTTCCATTGGCCCCGTCCTTACGTGTCGCAAATGTCCTCAGGCACCTGACCCGAACGGCCCGATCGCTAAAAAAACAAGTTCCATTTCGCTCAGTCATTCTCACCCACCTGCCGAAACGGCTCGCTCTCCGACCCGTAAGCCTCCACCGAGACATCCGGATGACGCGTTCCAAGAGCGCTCTTTATCCGTTTCCTTAATGCCTCCACAACAATATGCTCTGAAGCAAAATGGCCGATATCGATGAGTCCGACTCCGGCGGCTTCCGCTGTCCGCGCATCGTGATATTTTAAATCGCCGCTGACGTAAACCTGGGCCTCGGAGGATAAAAACGTAGAGAGCAAGGACGAGCCACTGCCGGAACACACCGCGACCTGACGCACCATTAGCTCCGGAGAACCGGCGACCCGAACCGATGGCAGGTTCAGGGCTCGGGCAACCTTCAAGGCAAATACATCCAGGGTCTCGGGTCGGGAAAGGTCTCCAATCCTTCCGAGTCCAACCCCCCGGCCGGGGGAAACGGTCGGTAGCACGTCAAATGCCATCTCTTCATAGGGATGCGCCTGCCGTACCTGCTCGATAATTCTTGGAAGTGCGGATGATGGCACCAGGGCTTCAATCCGGGTTTCATTGGCGTGGGTTAATTCGCCACTGGCTCCCGAATATGGTTTCGCGGCATCATTGGGCCGGTAGGTGCCAATACCTTCCATCCGAAAGGTACAGTCGCTGTACTTCCCGATAATCCCGACGGAACCCTCGAGAAGGGCTTCCAGGACGCCGGCCTCGTGTTCCAGCGGCGCATACACAACGAACTTATAAAATGTCGGGTTCGAGGAGTCCTGCATCGGGCGAACGGGTACCACACCGATGCGTTCGCAAAGAATGTCGTTCAACCCGCCGGCAGCCGAATCCAGATTGGTGTGGGCAACAAATATGGCGATGCGACTCTCTAACGCCCGTGCAATGATGGCTCCGGTGGGATCGGAAGGATCAAGGTGGGTTAACGGACGAAAAATCAAGGGATGGTGGGTCACCAGTATATCAACCCCGTGGGCCGCCGCTGCCTCCACCACGGCTAACGTCGGATCCAACGCCACCCAAATCTTTTGAACGGGCCATTCTCCTTGCCCGATCTGAAGCCCCACATGATCCCAATCCTCGGCCAAATGATGGGGAGCGATAGACTCCATACAATCGGCAATGTCTGATACCGTGGCTGCCATAGTCAGAAGACCTTTTGGATTAATACCGAAATCGCCCTTTAACCTATAAAAAAGGCGTGGCGGCAATCCGGCACCACGCCTCGAACCCTATTGAACCACCCGGCCGGGCGACTGCCGGAAACAAACGGATCAGGGGGATGAACATCCTGAAGTGGGCCCACCTGGGATCGAACCAGGGACCTACCGGTTATGAGCCGGTGGCTCTGCCAACTGAGCTATGGGCCCATCGGCGATAGTCTAACTACCTGGCATGTCTGCCATTGTCAAGCGTGTACCCCGGTTTCCCCAACGAACCAAACCGGTGTGCCTTCATACCGTGGAAGATCCGCCTGCATCATGACTGTGAAGACCACGAATCGCAGGACTAAGTTTCAATGAAGCTTTTTAATTTTCGGCTTCGGGTCGGATGTCGAAGTTTACGCAGCGCTTTTGCTTCGATTTGCCGAATCCGTTCGCGGGTGACCGCAAAGTCCTGGCCCACTTCTTCCAGGGTGTGATCGGCTTTTTCACCGATACCAAACCGCATTCGCAGAACTTTTTCTTCCCGAGGGGTCAACGTGGCCAGCACTTTGCGAGTTTGTTCGGCCAAGTTGAAACTTACAGCCGTATCGGATGGAAGCATAAACTTTTTATCTTCAATGAAATCCCCAAGGTGACTATCTTCTTCCTCGCCGATGGGAGTTTCCAGAGATATCGGTTCCCGCGCAATTTTCAATACTTTTCGAACCTTCTCCAACGGAATCTCCATTTTTTCGGCGATCTCTTCGGGCGTCGGCTCACGCCCCAATTCCTGGACCAGATAGCGGGAGGTTCGGATCAGCTTGTTGATCGTCTCGATCATGTGAACCGGAATGCGAATGGTTCGGGCCTGGTCGGCAATTGCCCGGGTGATCGCCTGTCGGATCCACCAGGTGGCATAGGTACTGAATTTGTATCCTCTTCGATACTCGAATTTGTCCACGGCTTTCATCAAACCGATGTTGCCTTCCTGTATCAGATCCAGAAATTGCAGTCCGCGATTGGTGTATTTTTTGGCAATGCTCACCACCAGACGGAGGTTGGCTTTGATCAGCTCGCTTTTGGCCATTTTCGCTTTGAGATGACCGGCATCCACGTCTGCGACAATCCGTTTCAGGGATCTGTTCTTTGCCTTGAGGTTTATCTCTTGTTGATGGATGGCCAGATTGTGCTGCCGATATTCTGAATATATCGCCGACAGTTCGACCCGCTTTAGCGTGGAGTAAGGTCGGACCCACTTGATAAACTTTTTCTCGGACGTGGCGTGGATACGCATTTCCGTCACAGGCGTTCCGACCTGATCGGCACATCCGATGACGCTCCGGTTCATGGCGTCGAACCACCCAATTTGATTTCGAACCGCCTGTTCCAGTTTTTCGATAACACTGCTTTCCAGCCGCCAATCCTTCAACAGGTTGAAAATTTTGAGATTTCGCCGGGAAATGCATCGCCGAATCCGACGGCTCTCATCGGCATCGATTTTTCCGTTGAACAGTTTTTCCCGAAACTGCCGATTCTCCGCATCGATTTCCCGAATTTGTCGAATGGTCGACAGGAAGCTTTCGATCTGAAACACCTCGTCCACATAGGTGTCCCCCTCGTCCAGATCCCGGAGCACATGCTTAGGCCGGAGCGATCCGTTTTCGATCGCTTCGCCAAGACGTAGAATCGAGGCCACCGTGTCCTGTGTTTCCAGCAGTGCTTTGAGCACCTCCTGTTCGCCGGATTCGATCTTTTTTGCGATCACAACCTCTCCTTCACGGCTCAGGAGGGTAACCAGTCCCATTTCCCGAAGATACATTTTAACAGGATCGGTGACCGTGCCGAATTCGGATATGCCACTGCTGTCGACTTGTTTTCCGGTCTTCTTTTTCACGGCAACAGGCTTGTTCGGTTTCTTTTTATCGTCCACGATTTCGATATTCATTTCATTAATAATGGCTAAAGTTTGGTCCATGTCCTCGGAAGATATCACCTCTTCCGGGAGAACTTTGTGGATGTCGTCGTATGTCAGATAACCTTGTTTTTTACCTCTGGCGATTAACGTTTTTAGATCTTTCTGGCTAATGGTTTGCTGTTTCTTCGTTTTTTTGTCGACTTTTTTCGACATACGAGATGACCTCCTGTCTCAACCGGAATGTCTTACCGTCACATTTTGCTCAATGGGCAACCGGTTACGCGCTGCCCAGCAATTCCTGCCTCTGTTTCTGTTTACGAACGGCCAGTTTATATTTCTTTTCCAGCAATCGCTCGAGCAGCTCCTTATTCTGAGCCTTCTCGGCAAGCCTAATTTCTTCGAGAAGCATCCGCTCTTCACTTTTGGGACTCTGCGCGAGAAATTCGTGTATTAATTTGAGACCGTCCCTCGTATTCCAGGCCTCGGTTTCAATCGACAGGGCTGCATACAGCGCTTCACCTCCATCTATGGCGCCGGCGACAGCATCTCCTAGAGCGGCGTCCTCGTGACAGTGAACCATCGCCGATCCAACCGATTTGAGGATATCGTTTTCAAAGTGCTCCAACACCCCGTGGTGCACCACTTCCGGGATCATCTCAGGAAACTGAATCATCATAGCGATGATTTTTCGCTCCAGACGTGAACCCATGTGCTCCGGGCTGCGCACCGATTCGGTATCCGGCCCGGACGCAGGACGGGGGGCCGGCTTGGCTGTCCCTTTTTGACGGACCCTATCCAGAACCGCTTCCTCGTTAACCTCTAAACGTTCGGCAAGCATGCGGACATAAAGGCTCTGCTTGACCTTATCCCGAACCCCTGTCAGCACGCCTGCCATTCTGCTGATAATTTGTGATTTTCCGTGTACCGAAAGCCCAATTTCGCGAACCGCTGACTCCATCAGAAACGTCACGACATCAACAGCACCGGCGGACGTTTCTTCAAAAGCCTGCATTCCGTTTTTAAACAGAAAGGTGTCCGGATCGTGTCCCTCCGGAAGGACTATAATTTGAGCATCCACATACCCTTTGTCAAACACGCTGACGCTGCGTTCGGCGGCTTTCAGACCGGCGTCATCGGAGTCGAAAACGAGCTTGACCGTACCGTTTTGCCCGATCAGGCTGCGGAGAATTTTGACATGCTCGACTGTCAGTGCCGTGCCCAAGGTTGCTACACAATTCGGGAAGCCGTGTTGAACCATCGCCAGAAGGTCAAAGTAGCCTTCGACGATAAAGACGGCCTCCCGCTCCCGACAGGACGTTTTGGCGGCATGCAAACCGTAGAGTGACCGGCTCTTACTGTAAACCGGTGTTTCCGGGGAGTTCAGGTATTTCGGCAACGCATCATCGAGGACACGCCCGCCAAAGGCAATCACGTCATGGTTCGCATTCAAAATCGGGAAAATGATGCGATTTCGAAACCGGTCGTAAAAGCCGCTGCGATCTTTTCGTGCCAGGATCAGGCCCGATTTTTCAACCAGTGGAGGCGGAACCCCCTTCTTTTGAAAGTGGTTCAGGAGTCGATCCCATCCTTCCGGGGCATACCCGAGCCTGAAAGAATCGATAGTGGAGTTGGAAAAACCGCGATGCTCTAAATAGGCCAACCCTTTTGTTCCGAACCGTGGATGGCGGAGCTGCCAACTGAAAAATTCCATGGCCTCTTTGTTAATGCCGAGCAATCGCTCTTTTTCGCTCAGAAGCCGTTTTTCCTCGGCAGTCATCCGCCGCTTTGGTAGCTCGATGGCATACCGTCTGGCCAGAAAGCGAACGGCCTCCGGAAAGGCATATCCATCATGCTTCATCAGGTAGGTAATGGCATTGCCCCCGGCGCCGCATCCAAAACAGTAGAAAATCTGTTTTTCGCTGCTGACGGTGAAGGAAGGCGTTTTCTCGGAGTGAAATGGGCACAGCCCCACAAAGTTTCTTCCGGATTTTTTCAGCAGGACTGACTCAGAAACGATATCAACGATATCCGTAGCGGCTTTGACTTCCGCAATTTTATCTTCGGGAATGAATGGCGCCAAAGAATGCCCCCAAACAAACGCAGTGAGGAAAACGTTCGGCCACAAGGGGTTGAATGGAAAGATTCGCGATCAACGAGATGTTGTGTTTCAGGCAGTTTTGATCACGCCTTTCCGTTGATAACGAACAAATTTTAATTAAACAAGCAATATAATGAATTTTGTAATTGCTGTCAAGCCCTTTCGGTACCCGCTTTGGCAATCCCGATGGCCTCCGCCAGGTCCAGCGCCCCGCTGTAGAGTGCTTTCCCGGTGATGACACCGATCACCCCGGACGGTTCAAGAGGCAGCAGGCGGATAATATCCTCCATCGATGAAACCCCGCCGGACGCCACCACCGGGATATCAATGGATTCTGCCAATCGCCGTGTCTCCTCGATGTTGGGCCCGGTTTGCATCCCATCCCGATGGATATCCGTAAAGTTGATGGCAGCAACACCGCTGTCTTCAAATTGACGTGCCAGATCAACGGCTTTCACACCGGTTGTTTCGGTCCAGCCCTCGATGGCGACCCGGCCGTCCCGGGCATCGATGCCCACCACAACCCGACCGGGAAATTCGCGGCAGGCGGTCACCACCAGATCCGGATTTCGAATCGCCTCCGTGCCGATGACCACCCGCTGAATGCCCATTTCAAGGTACATCTGGATGGTTTTCAAATCCCGAAGACCGCCGCCCACCTGGATATCGGCGCCGATGCGATCATGAATTCCCCGGGTACTTTCCAGATTACGGGGCTGTTTTTCCAAAGCACCGTCAAGATCCACAACGTGAATCAGGGAGGCCCCGGCGGCTTCCCACCTCTCAGCCATTGCCGCCGGATCGTCGGAAAATACGGTTTCCGCGTTCGGGTCCCCCTGGAGAAGTCGGACGCATTTCCCGTTTCGAATATCCACAGCAGGAATGACAATCATAATAAGACTCCTGTCGAGGCCCTTTCGGGGGCCCCAATTTCATAACATTTCTAGTTCTTCTCCAAATTAGGCGGATCTGACCTCTACCAGACATCCAACTCTTTATATTCTTAAGCATTTCACTCGAATCCTTGAATCCTTGACCCCTTGAACCCTATAGTTCACACCGAAACAAGAGCAATGAACAGCCTTCTATCATCAAAAAGCTACAACTAATCGGGAGATGAGCCAAATTTCTTAAGTACAATAATGGTTGGGGATGGTAACGATCCAAGGTTATGGAAAAGACTCGAACATTCGGGACAAGGCCGCCTCGGCCATTTCCCGGGCAGTCACCCATCGCCCCTGTCTCTGAAAGAACTTGCCGATTTGAAACAGGTCGTCACTGAGCGCAGCCTGGGTTTCGTCGACAAACACACTCCAAACGATTCGGCCGGTGTCGGTTCGCATCATCTGCAAGTCAAAGGCAACGGATGCCGGTGTCTCAACCGCAAGACGGCTTCCACGTCGTTCCCTGAAGCGAAAGACATGGCCAACGATGACCGCGTCAACTCCGAGGCGGCGCCCCATCCAAATCGCAGCTTCCCGATCGGACGAGAAGGCGGGGTTTCCGGATAGCACCTGTTCGTACACACCCTCTGTACGCGCCGGTGGCAACACGTTCTGATTTCCCGTCTCTTTCAAATGGGCAAGAATCAGATCCGCCAGAAAGGTCGCCGCCTCACCTTCCACTGGGCCGGTGATAAACACCTTTCCGGTAATCGGAGATGGAATGCCTCTGTTTTCCCCATAGACGTCGGTAATATTTTTTAGGGGAAGCACGGCCAGGGTCAGATGCTCTGCCGCCTTATCGGGCGCTCCAGAAATGGATGCAGCATCTTTTCGGGCAACGGGCGCTGATGTCGCACAAGAAAAAAGTGACAGCACTCCAATAACGGCGATCATCCAGCGTAAGATCGACCCAGTGGATCGGGGATCACCGCCGTTTCTCCCAGCTACGGCGTTCACGATTAGAGCACCCCCTTGGTGGAATGGACAGCGCCGATCCGTTCATCCACACCCGAAGCCTGATCCAGAGCCCTTGCAGCAGCTTTGAACACCGATTCGATAATGTGGTGCTCATTTTCCCCGTAGAGCACATTCACGTGCAAATTCATGCCGCCCCGGGTGGCAAACGCCCGAAGGAATTCTTTGGCCAGCGGAATATTGAATCCGGTTCCGATGGAGATATCCGCCGGCGTGTGAAACACAAAGTAGGGCCGTTTGGACAGATCCATTGTTACAGTCGTCAGCACCTCGTCCATGGGTGTCGCGGCATGTCCATAGCGTCGGATGCCTTTCCGGTCACCCAATGCCTCGTTGAGTGCATCACCGAGCACCAGCCCAACATCTTCCACCGTGTGATGAAAGTCCACCTCCAGATCTCCTTTGGCCGCTACCGTCAGATCGAAAAACCCGTGGACCGCAAAAAGTGTAAGCATGTGATCCAAAAAACCGATGCCCGTTGAAATCGAATTTTTTCCAGTACCATCAATTTTCAGATCGATCTGGATTTCAGTTTCGGCTGTCTTTCGTTGGATTTTAGCCTTACGGTCCACCATGGGTCATTCCTTTTTTTTCAGGTCCTCGACAATGGGGGCTCGACAAGAAGAGTAACGATTGTTACCTTCGATGCCGAGAAAAGTCAATATAGACCAGCAGTTCGGACCGATGACCGAAGGGGACGGGACACTGTTTCAATCCCTCGACGCGTCGCAGAATGTGGGTGAACACCGAAGTTGCAGAACCCGCAGCGCTGGGATATGTTGCCGCATTGGATTCCGGGACCCCCCCGGGAGGAGACCGGAGGACGGTCATTGGGAACACGGAGATATTGGGAAAAGAGTGGAGATGAAGGGATTCGAACCCTCGACCTCGGCGTTGCGAACGCCGCGCTCTCCCAGCTGAGCTACATCCCCACAAAAGTGCCGTTCCTCATATCAGATTGAAACGACCTGGTCAACGAAGGATGACAGCGCAAATGAAAGTAGAACTAAAGGACGCTTACAAAACGTACACCCTGGATCAAGATAAGATTATGTCCCCTGAGGAAACCGTCGCCCAATTTCGGCAAAAACTCTCCTCGGTGGATCTGGACATATTGGAGGAGGTTATCCGGATCGATAACGGCCGGCTGGACATCCCGGTCTACTTCAGCACCTGCGGCATGGATGCCTTGAAGATCATCGGTACCAAAAAGCAGATGGGCAAAGGGGCCACTCCCCAGCAGGCTGAGGCCAGCGCTGTCATGGAATTGGCCGAGCGATTCAGTTTTTTCAGTTTTGCCAAGAACTCGGACAACTTCACGGTGAGTACCTGCCGTGACATCGGTTCCGAAGCCATCCCATTCGATCTCATCGCCGCGTCGGTCCATGAAGATCCTGGAGAAGCGGCCCCATCCCGGGAGATCTTTCAGGATCTACCGATGCAATGGGCTCGAGGATATAATCTCACCCGCCAAGAGGAAGTGGTCGTTCCCTTTGACTGGTTTTTCGCCATTAATGAATTTAACGGTCCATCTGCCGGCAACTGTCAGGAAGAAGCGTTATCCCAGGGGATTTGCGAGATCGTAGAACGACATGTGTCATCCCTTGTCAGCCGGAATCGACAGGTCCTCCCCCACATCGATCCCAACTCCGTAACCGATCCCGTTGTCAGTAAGATGGTCCAAAAATATCGGCGGGCCGGAATCGAACTGGTGCTATCGGATTTCACACTGGGGATGGGCATCCCTTCGGTGGGCGCCCTCGCCTACGACCCGGCCACATTTCCGTCGAAAAGCGAAATTGTCTGGACCGCCGGCACCACGCCCTCCCCTCTAAAGGCCTTGAGTCGGGCATTAACGGAAGTGGCGCAGCTGGCGGGAGATTTCAACACCAGTGCCAATTATGTGGCCAGCGGGCTTCCCAAGTTCACCGATCTCAAGGAGGCCGATTTTGTATTCCGTCCCGATTCCCTATCTGCAGTGACCGATCTGCCGGACATCTCCCATGAAAACATCCGGGTAGAGGTGGACAATCTCATTGGCGCTCTTGCCGACAGGGGAATGGAGGTAATTGTACTGGAGACGACTCACCCGCAGCTGCAGATCCCGGCTTTTTACACCATCGTGCCGGGCGCCCACTTTCGAGAACGGGCCCAGGGGACCAGCGTTGCCATGTTCACGGCAAAACTCGCGGTGGAAAATCTGCCGACGGATAAAGCCCTCCGGGAGTTGGAGCGCATGGATGCCAAAATTCCCGACAAATACTATATCAAGTTTTATCAAGCCATGTGTCGAATGGCAGGCGGTGAGGAGGATACCGCTCTGGATCTCTTGTCTCAATCTCTTCAATTAGATCCCAAGCCCGAAGACATACCCAGTATTTACTCGTATATGGGAGTATGCTTGAAGGATCTGGGGCGATTCCGCGAGGCATTGGACGCACTGTCCAAGGGATTGACCTTCGACCCGGATCGCACAGATATTTATAACATCATGGGATTTTGCCATTTCAAGCTCAAGGAGCATACGGACGCCATCGCGTGCTTCCGAAAAGTACTGGAACTCGATCCGAGTTCGGCTATCGATTATGCCAATATCGCCTCCAATTACCGGGATATGGGGGAGACCCAGAAGGCGGTGGATTACTATGAAATGGCCCTGGCCCTGGATCCGGGAATCGAGTTTGCACGGGAGAATCTGGATCTACTAAAGCAGAATAACAGGAGCGATTCCTAACCCGACATGGCATAAAATCTTTTCTGGAATAAGGAAATCGTCACGTGACAGGGGATAACCATCAGATGTACGCGTTGAACGATCTGCTGATCATAACGGTCCGGGCTTCCCTGGCCGCCGGGGAGGCGATCCTGGGTGTTTACGAATCCGAGTTCCGAGTGGAAACCAAAGACGACGGATCCCCCTTGACCCTGGCGGATCAACGTTCCAACGCCATCATCGATTCGGAACTGGCCGCCACGGGGATGCCGATACTCAGCGAAGAGGGAAAGGAGATCCCCTTCGAAGAGAGGAAGCACTGGGAGGAATTCTGGCTGGTGGATCCGCTGGACGGCACCAAGGAATTCATTCATCGGCGTGGAGAGTTTACCGTCAATATCGCCCTGATCGAAAAGGGGCGGCCGACGTTGGGGGTGATCTATGTACCGACCCAGGAATGGCTATATTTCGGTCGAGTCGACCTCGGTGCCTATCGCACCCGGGGTCCATCCGCATCTGCAGCAGTAAATTCCCCTCTCTCGGCGGAGGAGGCCATGTCGACTCTACTGAACGATTCGGAGCGTCTGCCGATTGCCGAAACAGACCCATCTATGCTTCACATCATCGGGAGCCGATCCCATGCCACCGAGCAAATGCAGGACTTCCTGGAAGAAAAACGTCGTAATGGCCGGGCGGTCGAATTTGTTTCGGCGGGCAGTTCACTTAAATTCTGCCGGGTTGCGGAAGGGACGGCGGATGTCTACCCACGCTTTGGCCCCACCATGGAGTGGGATACGGCGGCCGGACAGGCCATTGCGGAATGTGCCGGTGCCGAGGTGACCGAACACCCGGCGGAAACCCCTCTTTCCTACAACAAGCCGGATCTGCATAATCCCTGGTTTATGGTGCGGCGAAGGGCGCGCCAATAGGGTTGGCCGGTTGGCCGGTTGGCCGGTTCACCGGTTAGCGACTCGCTGCCGCTCATCGCTGTCCGGTTGGCTCGTCAACCCGCGTGTCCTGAGCCCAGTCGAAGGGTTTGTCTGTATGCCGGTCGCACCATAGGATCACCACGAAGCACACGAAGGGCACGAAGGGATAGGTTAGGTGATTTGTTCTTCGTGAACTTCGTGGTCTTCAGCGGCCTTTTTACGTTTTCCGACCGGGCAACATCCTGGATGCCGGTTTCAGGACACAGCAATTCCGAAACGGAGTTTCGAAATCTTCCATATGATATTCGGGATAAGTCGAGAAGCGCCAAATGACGTCCCGGGAGCGGGACTTATGACGACGCCGGTAGTCGGCAATTGGCAACTGCCAATTAAGATTCGGCGAGCGAAAGCGAGCCGCTAACCGGCAAACGGGCGAACCGGCTAACTGGCTAACCGCAGCGGAAACCCTTCCTTTTCCGGCAATGGATCCAATATCCAAATCGATTGTCTTTATGAAACGTGATTAGCCGGGCTTCCGCTGCAAAATCTCTTCTGCCAGCATCACGTAATCAATGGCACCGAAACTGCTGCGACGGTAATAAACAACCGGTTTGCCGACATCGGCACTGTCGGCGATGGTCGTATTGGTACGGATCACCGAATCGAGCAACTGCCGCCCATAAATGTCATGGGATTTGAGCTGTTCCAAAATGCGATGACCGACCCGGGTCCGTTGATCAAACATGGTGGGAATGATGCCGGTAATTTTCAATCCGGGATTGATCTCCTGCTGTATCGCGCCAATAGTATCCAGCAACTCATCCAAAGCCCCATAGGCGTAAGGATGGGTCTGGCATGGAATCAGGATCTCTGTTGCATACGCCAGCACATTGACCGTCAGCAATGAAAGGCTCGGCGGCGTATCCAGAATAATGAACTGGTAATGTCCATCCAGCCCGGCCATGGCCTCACGGAGTCGGTTTTCCCTTCCCGGTACATCCACCAGTTCGACTTCCGCACCGGCCAGATCCACATGGGACGGTATAACGTCAAGCCCCTCCCACTGGCTTGGCGTAATTACTTCGGAAACCTTTTGGCCGTCCAGCAGCATATTGTAAATCGACGGCGCGCCGGGGTCCAGGTCGATGCCCATCCCTTTTGTTGCATTGAATTGGGGATCCATATCGACCACCAGCACATTGAGCCCTTCCTGTTGCAGGGCAGCCGCCAGATTGATGACCGTGACGGTTTTCCCAACGCCCCCTTTTTCATTGGCCACAGCGATGATACGGGTTTTATTTGCTGCCATTTTACATCCCTCCTCTTGGTCGGATCCGGATAATATGCGTTCGTCCTATCTCGCTTCGATGTCGGCCCGCAGATCAGTCAGCGCTGCAGTGATCCCGACAACCTGCATGTCAAGGTCTCCGAGCGTGTCCAGGGTGTGCTGCTTGTCGCTTTTTTCTTTGTGAACGAGATTCACCATAGAGGATGAATCGGTGGAATACGCTTGAAAACGATCTGTTAGCGCCTCCTGCAAATGGGCGGAGGTTGCATCAATGAGTTTCATGAGGAATTGGAACTTGATATTCTCCTTATAGTCCTTGAAATGAAATAAAATGGACCGCTCGGTTTCCCGTTTGATCCGTTGGAAGCCATCCTGCAACGCCAGAAGTGCTTCTTCCCGTTCATTTCGAAGCGGCTTTTTGAATATTTTTTTGACTACCTTGACGACCTTGTAAACACCCAGCCGCATTACCGCTTCGGTCCGAATCATTGCGCTGTATCGCATTTGAGCCCCCGCCGGAGGCAGCGCCAGACCCGCCAGATTCCGGATGGTCTCCATGTCCGGAAGGGAAAGGGTCTGTCGCTCCCGGGCAGAAAGCGAGATCCCCACGCCGGCCATGGATTGATCATGTTCCAGGACGGCATCACGAATCATGGCATCATATGGCTCGGCCACGGTTTCGAGCGCGTCTTTGATTTTTTCTTCTTCTTCCCGGATAAAGCGGATAACTTCCGGGTTGACGGTTTCCGCCAGATAGGTATTAAGCGCCTGCCGAAATTCCTGAAAGACCAGATACATGGTGCTGGAAAATCCGGCGTTGGTCAGATTTTCCTCATAATCGCCGAAGTTCAGCCGGTATCCTCGGATGAAATCCTGAATACTTCCAACGATGGCCGTGCTCCGTGGGTCGAAGAATCGGTCAACATCGGACTTTATCTCTTTCTGTATCTTCTGGGTCGTCCCCTTCAACGTGCTGTTGATCATGGACCGGATCTGATTCATCCGCTTCTTGTGGCGGTTTATTTTTTCGATAACCTCGGCCGCCCCTGTCGCGTCTCGTCCCAGGATATCGCTGTTCACGCGGATCCAGTCCGAAAGGCCGGCCACAATCACCGCGATACGCTCTACGTTGTTCGTCAATAGCAGGGACAGACGCTCTTCACTCAGCTTGTGTTGGAATGCTTCAGAGAATCGTTCCGATTCACTGTCTGAAAACTTCACCATCGGTGGATCGTTTTCCCATTGATCCAAGCGCTGACGATCCTTTTCGGAAAGATCGTTCCGATGCCCCGTGAACAGATTGAACAGGGCGGAAAACGTGTATACTTCCGGACCGGATTTGATCAGAGCGATCTCTTCGGTAACTTTGCCCACCAGTGTTTCCAAGTCACCCAGGGAATCGTGATCGCTAAAATCTGAGTTCACGACAAACAGGATGTTGTGGAGAATACCCATCTTTTTGATAATGTTGAGAAGCTTGATGTCCGCTTGCCGCAGCCCGGTTCGGCTGCTGACAACATAGACAATCAGGTGGGTCATCAGCAGGTAATCCTGAATCATGGACAAGTGGATGGGATTGGGAGAATCGCCGCCCTGGCAATCGGCGATTTCAATGTTTCGGTCCAGATCGATCCCCTCGATATCCAACTCGATGTCCTTCATGTAAACGGACAGGAAATCGTTGGCGACGAATTGGCGATGTTCATGAAACCGCCCCTCGGGAATTTCAAAGGTGGTGGGTTCCGGGCCGATCAGGTCCTTCATGTCACGGTAGCCCCGGACATAGGACGAGAGGAGCACACTATTGGCATCCCGGGAATCGCTGGTGATCAGATGGTCTGTGGTGAGCTGGGCGAGGGCATCGGACAGCCCGGTTCGATCCGATTCGCGGCGAATATCAAAATCCCGATTTTCGGATCGCCAGGAAAGATTCGGAAACAAGGCCGTCGCCTGCTCAATCTCGGTATTCACATCGTCCCATGATTTGAAAAAGAGCTTGGCTTTGGTATGCCGACCGCTCCGGACGCGCGTCACGATGGAGGTAATGACACCGGCGCCCCGTTTCAAGAGATCCCCTTTCAGCAGTGAATTGATGAAGGTGCTCTTTCCCGATTTGATGGCGCCCACCACCGCAATCCGGAACACCCCCTCCTCAAGCTGACGCTGAATCCGGACGCACGTGGATTCCCAGTCCTCGAATAATCGGGGATCCATTTCCGGCATGGATGTTAGCTGGGAAAAAACATCTCCCAGATCCGAGGTAACCGTTTGGAGATTCGTTTTCAGATCATTAAAACGGTTCATGATGTGACGCGCGCGGCCTCCGGTTGTTTATCGTGTGGCCGGAACGGCCGTGAAGGCATGGGTGAAACTGTGGCCGGCATCCGGTCGGTAGTAAAACCAGCTTGGTAGAAAAGACTTGCGCCGCTTCTTACACCGCTTTCGCCGGATTGTCAAAATGAAATCCGGTACCATGCGTCTGCATCCGCTCTATTCGGATCCGGCGCAACCGCCCGGAAAACGATGGGAGAGATTTCAAAAGAAGTATGGTTCCGAACGGGATCGAAAACATGAGCCGCCGCCGATGGCGTTGAGTGTCAGATGGCATTTCTGTAGCAAGCCCGTACATCATACCTTTTAAAATCTGTTGTTTTGTGCTATTGTGCGATTCAGTCTAAGACCTATGGCGAACCAACCCATCGCCTTATTCGTATCGACCCGTTAGAGGAAGCGTCACTTTTATGTCTGAGAAGCATCCGGAATGCCCTTTGTACAACCCGCTGAATTGCAAAGAGTATTACAATCCAAAGCTTTGCGCCTTTGTCCGAAAAGACAAAGAATGTTTGAAAAAGAAAAAGCCGAAGTCTCGGGCTAAAAAAAAGAGCGGCTAGGATTCCCGCCCCTTGTGATGCCCCGGCGACAGCCCCTCCGGCCGGTTCAGAGTTTTCCCTCTGTAAGCTTCAAATTCGGATCCACGCGTCAGATCCAGTTTCTGCGCAATCCGTCCATCCGTGAAAAGCCGAATGCACGGCCGAAATCAAGGACGAGCGTGAGGCAGTCATTGCTCTGCTATATGACCCAAATCGGGTTTCAGGCTTTATTTCAGGTTCGAGAGCAAGGCGCCAATCCGTTCAAAAAGCGGAGCGTACACGTAGTACGTGAGCATTTTTTAACGGATTGCAACGCAGCTATAGGATCTGAAATAAAGCCTGAAACCCGATTTAGGCGTGGCCGGCCGTGTCGGACAGCAGCCCCGGATCCACCCCCAACCGCTGCATGGCCGCTTCCCAGCGCTGCTCCGTCGGCGTTTGAAAGATGATCTCGTCGATGACCGGAGTGGATAACCAGGCGTTTTGCTTGATCTCATCTTCGAGTTGTCCCTCACCCCAACCGGCACATCCGAGCATCAGCAGATAGGATTCGGGCCCCACACCCATGGCAATTGCTTCCAGGATGTCGATGGTATTGCTCATCCCCAGGGAACGGGTTACCTGCAGGCATCCTTCCCAGCGAAAGGGAGCACTGTGCAGGACGAAAACCTCTCCGATATGGACGGGGCCGCCAATATAGACGGGTATCGAATCGGCGTGTTTGGGGGCGGTGATTTTTAGTTCTTTGAATATGACATCTGCGGTGAGCGATTGATGAACCCTGTTAATGACGAGGCCCAAAGCACCCTCTGCAGTGTGTTCGGTAATACAGGTGACCGTCTGAAAAAAATTAGGATCCAGGAGACCTGGCATTGCCATGAGAAAATGGCCTTTTAACGATTCAGATTGGGGCGCGTTCATCTGACCTCCGGGTATGATGTCGAATCACCTTCTGATGTCGAGAAGGTATCGCCCGGTATCGATACTTGTCAAGAAGGCTATCTTGGCACCCAGTTTCCCACAGGCACCTACCGTGCTGGGAACAGGCTGGTTTTCTAATCCCTTTGGAATTGTCGCGAAACCTCTTGCATCGTCCGGGATAGGCTTCTTCTGAATATGGCGAACGAGACCAGCATTGAGATCCGCGGCAACGCTGCGTTCCATAATTTCGCCAGGCGAATTTATTTTGACACATCCGCCGATGAACGCCTATGAATAAAATCGTGGGTGGGATCTCATATTCCCGACCTTCTTTCGGTCGAGGAATTATAGTATAAATCGAAACATGGCATTTGAGAGTCGCAGGGGGGGATCCCGTGATGAACACAAGCTCCACGCTCCGTGATATGCGATCCGACAGCGAACAGATTTTCTTGGCCGGGTTGGCGGCCGTCCGTGCCGATGCGGCGGTGCTGGCAAATTGTCGTCGGGATTCGGATCGACTCGTCATCGGTGACACGGCACTGGATGTAGGGCAGTTCCGGCGCATCTTCGTGATTGGCGCGGGAAAAGCATCGGCGGCCATGGCCCGGGCGGTAGAGCAGGTGTTGCCGACCGAAATTTCAGACGGTGTGGTATCGGTCAAATACGAACATACCGCAGCGCTCAAAAACATACGTCAGGTGGAGGCCGGCCATCCGGTCCCGGATGCCAACAGCGAGGAGGCCGCGCGGTCCATTTTAGAATTGGCGCAACAGGCCAACAAATCGGATCTGGTGCTTTGCCTGATTTCCGGGGGTGGATCGGCCCTACTCCCCCTGCCGGCGCCGGGTATCTCTCTGGAAGACAAACAGGAAATGAGTCGAATGCTGCTGGCCTGCGGGGCGACCATCCATGAAATCAACACTCTTCGCAAGCACACCTCCGCTATAAAGGGAGGGCGATTGGCAGAGGCGGTATACCCGGCCACCCTGGTTTCGCTGATTCTCTCCGATGTCATCGGGGATGATCTGGATGTAATTGCCTCTGGTCCAACAGTGCCGGACACCAGTACCTTCCAGGAGGCTCAGGTCATTGTCGACAAATATGGGCTTGACGAAACGCTGCCCGGCCCGGTCCTGGAACATCTGAAGGCCGGACGAAACGGTCGTCTTCCGGAAACCCCTAAGACAGGCAACCGGGCCTTTGAGCGAACCATGAATCTGATTATCGGCAGCAATATACAGGCGGTACGGGCTGCCGAAGAAGAGGCCCGCAAGAGGGGTTACCACTGCCTGATTCTCTCATCCCTGATCGAGGGAGAAACACGCTGGGCGGCCCGATTTCACGGCGCCATCGCCAGGGAAATTCTACACAGCGGACACCCGATACCTAAGCCGGCCTGTCTGATCTCCGGAGGAGAAACCACCGTGACACTCAAAGGCGACGGTATTGGCGGACGAAATCTGGAGTTTGCCTTGGCGGCCGCCATCGACATTGCCGGGCACCCTGACATTGTGATCCTCTCCGGGGGAACAGACGGCACAGATGGTCCCACCCCGGCCGCGGGAGCCATTGTCGACCACAACACGCTCAACGCAGCGGCCGCTGCCGACCTGGACGCGCAGGAATATTTGGACCAGAACAACAGTTACCCCTTTTTTGACCGGCTCGGTGGGCTGCTCATCACCGGGCCAACAGATACCAACGTGATGGATCTGCGTATCGTGCTGGTCCGCTAATCCGAATATGGCCCACTGGTCGGAATCGGTATCGGTATCGGTATCGACTTCGAAGATACCCATCATGTCTCGATTCCGATACCGATAGCGATCCCGACCCCGAACGGGTCCGGGTCCGGACTCCCTCGATACAGCAATGATCGAAATACCCTATGCTTAAACGGAACATGAACGAGGCATCGATGATAGCACCGAACACGAAAAGGAACCTACCATGAAAGCGGTGATTCAGCGGGTCGCGGAAAGCTCTGTCCGTGTCGGCGACGAAACGGTGGGCCAAATTGGGCCGGGGCTGGTCGTTTTACTGGGTGTTGGACTGAACGACCGGCCTGCCGACGCAGACTGGCTGGCTGATAAGATTTGTCATTTACGCATATTTGAGGATCATGGGGGCAAAATGAACCGGTCACTCCTGGACTCCGACGGCGAAATGCTCATCGTGTCCCAGTTCACTCTGTACGGCGATTGCAGAAAAGGTCGCCGTCCCTCATTTACACAAGCAGGCGATCCGGATACCGCCAGAGAACTCTATGAATATTTTATCCGGAAGGTTCAAGCGAACGGCATCCGTACTCAATCCGGCCGATTTCGTGCTGCGATGTCGGTAAGTATCGTGAACAACGGCCCGGTAACCCTGATCCTGGAGACACCATGACCCCCTTCTCACACCGGTTGTGCCGATGGCACCGGCTCCCCCGGTATAAGTCCGGCTCGGGGAATCGGCACTACCGAGTCCCCCGGCACGCCGTGCTGATATCCTGCTTGGCGATCACGGTCTTTGCCGCCTTCGGAGCCGCCTCGCCGGGCCATGCGTGGAACCCGGCAGTTGGAGAACAAGTGTCCGGGCTGATTGGTAAACAAGATTCCGTGGCGGTGATGAACTCCAGGCATCAACTGCTGTACTCAAAAAATATCGATCAGTCGAGAATTCCCGCCTCGATATTAAAACTGCTGACCAGTTTGGTGGCCATCCACACGTTCAGCCCGGAGTATCGATTTCGTACCGACTTTTACGGGGGCGACGATCACTCCCTGAAGGTGAAAGGATATGGCGATCCATTGTTGATCTCGGAAGTGCTGTCGGAGATCGCCGGTCAATTGGCCGATCGTCTTTCAGAACCCATCGCAGATCTGATCCTCGACGATTCCTATTTTCAGGAGCCGTTGCTCATACCCGGCGTCAACGATTCCCTGAATCCTTATGACGCCCCCAGCGGAGCCCTGTGCGCGAATTTCAATACCGTTTACTATCAACGTAAAAATGGTGTGTATGTCAGCGCCGAGCCCCAGACCCCACTGCTCCCGGTGGTCATGGACCGCATCCATCGCACCGGTCTGAATCACGGCCGGATCGTACTGAGCCATAACAAGCAGGAGCTTCTGGTATATGCCGGCCAGCTGCTGGCCTATTTTCTGGCGGAGAAGGGCCTTCCGATTCAGGGGGATATTCGACCTGGCCGGGTAGACCCGGCAACAGACCGGCTCATCTTGTCGCATCGTTCCCCGTTCACCCTGGTCCAGGTGATCGAAAAGATGCTCGAGTTTTCCAACAACTATGTGGCCAACCAACTGCTGATCGCCGCCGGCGCTCGCGTATACGGCCCTCCGGGTACACTGGACAAAGGGGTCCGTCTGTTGGAGGACTACTTGGAACAGCAGATGGGGATCCAGGGGGCCGTTTTTACGGAAGGTTCGGGTATTTCCAGAAAGAACCGCCTGACCGCACGCGACATGCTGCTCATTCTGGATCGATTTGCGCCATATCGGCATCTACTGCAACAGGATGGACCGGTCTGGTTCAAAACCGGAACACTCCACGGCATCCGTACACGGGCCGGCTACATTGACGGAGGCGGAGACGAAGTCTACCGGTTTGTGGTGCTGCTGAATTCGAATCGACATTCTGCCGAGAGAATCGTGTCGATCATTCAAAGAGGATTGGAAGAAGAGTAGAGAAGAACTTGTATTCCTCTGATTAGAGGCGAATACATCGGAATGCCTAAAATGCGCTAAAATGCCTAAATTGCCTAAAATATTTAATATGAAAAGATATCAGTATTTCTGATCAGAGCCGTGACGCCATTTTAAGCCCTTTCAGGACATCGTTGCTTTTTTTATGGCGTCAATAAAAGAATGGTAGAAACGCATACAGTTCTAAGGATATGAAGCAGGAATTGGGGTATGCCGGAGAGAATGTCAAAGTTGTCTGAACTTAAATGTTATCCCGTCACTTAATTTTAGGCATTTTAGGCATTTTAGGCATTTATCATGGCGTTATTCACTGGTGATGTGCGCATAAGCACTATGATTATGAATCGATTCGAAATTTTCAGCGCTGACGGAAAACCAGGTAATATTACGATCCGAGTTTAGCGCTTGAGCCACATCCCGGACAATATCCTCAACAAATTTCGCATTCTCATACCCTGTCTCCGTCACCTGCTTTTCATCAACCCGTTTCAAAACCGAATAAACATCGCAGGAAGCGCAGGATTCCACGAGCTCGATCATGTCCTCGAGCCAGACGAAGCGATCGAAACGTACCGCCAATCGGACTTCCCCCCGTTGATTGTGAGCGCCGGCCTCACTGATTTCCTTTGAGCAGGGGCAAACGGAGGTGATCGGCACCAGAACCTCTGAGACCAGATCAACTCTGCCTTCGGGATCGCTATAGCCGATCAGACGGCAGGTATAGTCCATCAATCCCGGCACCTCACTGATGGGTGCGTTCTTTTCGATAAAATAAGGAAACGTAACTTCGATATGCGCCGACTGGGCATTGAGATGGACTTTCATCTCCTCCAGAATGGTGGAAAATTTCTCGAGGGATATTTCCGGACGGAATAGATGCAGCAGCTCGATAAAGCGGCTCATGTGGGTTCCCCGGTTTCTGTGGGGAAGATCAACGAACATGTCGATATTGGCTACGGTGGGTTGGACCCGATTTCGACGATCCAGCACGGTAATCGGATATCGGATGTTTTTGATGCCGACCTTGTCGATGGGGATGTTACGGTTATCTTCTTCATTCTGGACATCCCGCATCTGTGTCAGGTCTTGACGATGCTCGTTGGGAGTGAACATGCTACAACGGTCTCCGCATTGCTATCTTGAGTTGAACGACCATAGCCGACCATATGGGAAATCGACGTTTTAGGAGCAGTTTCATATCAACCCAGCCTATAATAAGTACTCCGGATTGACATGGTGCAGTGCTCGAAAGATGTTTCCTTTAATTTTACGGTTGCTCCGGTAAAGTTGCTGGAGCATTTCCTTCACATAACGCCGCCGGGAATTGTTGGCCGATGGGCAAGGATTCTCAAATTCGGGATATCCTTGTTCGTCCGCCCACTTTCGAATCAGTGATTCATCGGTGTAGGCCAATGGCCGAATCACGGTGAAACGTCCCTTGAAAAAAGGCTGCATGGGGCGCATGGTACTGACTTCACCGGCGTAACACATATTTAGAAACAGCGTCTCGATGATGTCATCTTTGTGATGCCCCAGCGCCAGCTTGGTACAGCCCAATTCATCGGCGATTTCGAAGAGCCGTTTTCGCCGCAGACGTGAGCACAGAAAACATGGATTCTCACGATTTTCGGGGCTGTGGCCCTGAAGCCCGTAATCGGTGAGCTCAACCCGCAGGGAGTGGCCCATCTTCTGGGCATAAGCGGCAATATCACGCCCTAATTCAGGATCGAATCCGGGATCGATGTACACCGGGAACAACCGGTACTGAATCGGGATGCGCCCTAGACGCTCGGTCAACAGCCACAGGAGCGTCAAGCTGTCTTTGCCCCCCGAAACGCCGACGATAATCCGGTCGCCATCTTCGATCATCCCGTACCGGTGGAGCGCTTTCCCAGCGGCGCGATTTAGGGCTTTGTATGTATGACCTTTCCCGGGCAATTCAGTGTTCACCCGGATTTCAGACACTCGGAATGGCTCCCGCACGTTCGGAACCTGCACATCCTGCCCGTCGACAGCGGGAACTGGACAACTCCGCTATTCCTTAGCATCTTCTTCTTTTTTAACGGTGACCTTACCGGCTGCAACTTCTCGAAGCGCCACGACAATGTCCTCATTCTTCGGGGAGCTCACCAGATACTCCGAGCCTTCGCGGATTTGACGGACGCGCTTGGCGGCCATGTGAACGAGAAGGAAACGATTTCGTGTCCGCTTCAGGCAGTCTTCTATAGTGATTCTGGCCACAGATCAACCTCCTTATAAAATCGTGAGACGATTTTATGAAACGCGACGATGTCGCTTATTGGGAAAAGGTTTTCCCGCCATTGTTTTAGCGGGAGAATATTCGATTTCAATCCAGCCGGTTCAACCGGAGGCTACAAAATTTCGACAAGCTCAAAAGACCGCGGTCCCCCGGGGGTAACGACCCTGATTTCATCCCCCATTTTCTTTCCGACAATGGATTTCCCAAGGGGAGAGGACACGGAAATACGGCCTTTGTTGATATCGGATTCGTCCGGTCCCACGAGCTGATATTCCGCTTCCTCACCCGTGTCGATGTTCTCGATGAGGACCCGGCTTCCAAACACGGCACGGTCCTTGGGCAGATAATTCGGATCGATGATATCGGCTGACGCGATCTTGAATTCCAGCTCACTGACACGACCTTCAATGAACGCCTGCCGCTCCTTTGCCGCTTCGAATTCCGCATTCTCGGACAGATCACCGTGCGCCCTGGCCTCTTCGATGGCCTTGATATTCTGGGGCCGTTCTACGCTCTTCAGCCGATGCAGTTCCGCTTTAAGGGCCTCCAAGCCTTCCTTGGTGATGGGTATCCGTTCCACAGCTATGTCTCCTTATACATGTCCAGGTCTATGCCCGTCTATCGTTACGTTGTCGCTGATTTCAAGATGTAGTCCACTACGAGATCGCCCACCTCCGAAGTGGTGTACCCCATTTGTCCGGCGCCAACACCCTTTAAATCGTCCCGAAGAACTTTGATGATGCTGCTTTCCACCAGACTCGCGGCCTCGGTTTCACCCAGTGTCTCCAACATCAGCTGGGCCGAGGAAATGGCGGCGAGAGGATTGATAATCCCCTTACCCGTATACTTGGGGGCAGAGCCACCGATGGGTTCGAACATGGATACCCCCTCCGGGTTCAGGTTCCCACCGGCGGCGATTCCCATTCCGCCCTGAATCATGGCCGCAAGGTCCGTAATGATGTCTCCGAACATGTTGTCCGTGACGATGACATCGAACCACTCCGGATTTTTCACCATCCACATGCAAATGGCATCGACGTGGGCATAGTCGGTTTCTATGTCCGGATATTCACCGGCCACCTCATTGAATGTACGCTCCCACAGGTCAAACGCGAAGGTGAGCACGTTCGTCTTTCCGCAGAGGGTCAGCTTTCGTCCTTTGTTCCTCCGTCGGCAATAATCAAATGCAAACCGGATGCAGCGTTCCACGCCCTTTCGGGTGTTGATCGACTCCTGTACGGCAACTTCATCCGGAGTTCCGCGCTTCAGGCTTCCGCCGGCGCCGGCGTACAATCCTTCAGTATTTTCCCGCACCACCACAAAGTCAATGTCTTCCGGGGTTTTATCCTTCAGTGGTGTCTCCACACCCTCATAGAGCTTGACGGGCCGCAGGTTCACATACTGATCCAGATGGAATCGCATGTTCAAGAGGATACCCTTTTCCAGAATACCGGGCTGAACGTCCGGGTGGCCGATGGCTCCCAAATAGATGGCGTCGTATGTTCCCAACTCGTCCAAGTCGGTGTCCGACAGTACAACCCCGGTTGCCTTGTAGTGATCCCCTCCAAATGGAAAATGTGTGAAATCAAATGCACATCCACAGTGCTCGGTGAGAGCATTCAATACCTTGATGCCCTCTGCGGTAACTTCAGGCCCGGTACCATCCCCGGGGACTACTGCAATCTTGTAAGACGTATCTGTTGTCAATGGCTTTCAACTCCTGTTCGATGGGTGTCCATGTATAGCCGTTCGGCCGGATGCCCATGATGCTTCATCCATGGGGCGACATCTGATTTACATCTGAAACGTCCGGGTTTGAAAGAACCGCCACAATCGTCGATCCTGCAGTCACTTTCTCGCCGGGGCTTACTTTCGGTTCACAGTCCGGGGGCAGATAAAGATCCACCCGGGATCCGAAACAGATGATACCGAACCTCTGACCGCGCTGGAGCCGGTCATCCTCGTGGACCCGACAGATGATTCGGCGGGCCACCAGACCGGCCACCTGGACGAGCCCAAGGGTACGGCCGTCATCCATCTCAATTTCTAGGGCATTCCGTTCATTATCGTCCGATGCCTTGTCCAGGCTGGCGTTTACGAATTTACCCGGATGATAAAGGATCCGAGAGACGCGGCCGGCCACCGGCATGCGGTTGACATGCACATTGAATACGGACATGAAAATGCTGATTTTGGTATAGCGGCCCTCTTCAAACGGACTTTGATCCACCGGTGTGACGGCAACCACTTTACCGTCTGCGGGAGCAATCACCGCAAATGCGTTCTGGGGGACCACTCGATCCGGATCCCGGAAAAAATAGCCGATGAACAGCGTCACGAGAAGCCCGATCATCGCCGGGACGGTTAATTCCAGTAACGCAAACACGGCCGTAATAAACGCACCGGCACCGATCAGGGGGATCCCCTCCGGGGCCAGGGGCACCGCGGTCTGTCGAATCGGTTCCGGCCATTTGTATTCAGTCATTGGTTTCAGGTCCGATCATAAAATGATTATGCCTGCCCCGCACCTAACCCGGCAATTTCATGAAATCTTTTCTACTCATGAAATTGCCGGACTAAAACTGTTGCTTCTAATAAATAAACGGATTCAAGTCAACATATAGTCTAATTAAGTCAGGGGTCGAGGTGTTTCATCCGTCATGCCGGCCCCTGCCTGCGCAGGGACAGGCTCCGGTCCGGCATCCAGAACGCACCCTATTAAAAATACCTGGATTCCGGATCAAGTCCGGAATGACGCAGTCATTAAAAGCCCAGTTTCTACAATTTGCGAGACATCTTCATAGCCTGGAATAACCAATGTTGGCGCGAAAATCTTCCCGACTGCTCACCTAATTTGCCCTTCCCGGGCCAGCTCCGCGTCCGATTTTCGGATGTAAAGCGGCGCCATGGTTTCGACGGGGTCGGAATCTCCCTTCTCAAAACGCTCGGCCCCCAGCCGCGCGACCGCGGAAGCCCGTAGCCCGTTCAACTCGGGCGGTGCGAAGACGGCGTTTTTACCATGCCGATAGCGGAGAGCCTCCTCATAGAGCAATGCTCCGTCACCCACAAACAGGGTCCGCTCATCACTCTTCTGAATCGCATCCGGAGGTCCGACACGGGGTGCGATTTCCTCCACAATGCGGCCTGTCTCGAACCGATACACGGCGAAATAGACTTCGCTCTTTCGTGCATCGATCACCGCACAGACCCTCGGCGCCACTTCCCCGGTCACCGGCTGCGCAAGGGCTTCAAGGCTGGGAACGCCCGCCAGCGGCTTTCCCGCGGCATAGGCCAGCCCCTTTACAGTGCTGATTCCGATACGGAGCCCGGTGAAGCTCCCGGGTCCACGGGTCACGGCAAACCCGCCGATCTCGTCCAGGGCTACTCCCGAAAGCTCCAGTGACCTGGCAATTGTATCCATGAGATGTCGCGAATGGGTTTGGCCGGATGTGATGTAGAGTTCACAGACAGGAAGGCCGTGATCCGCCACGCAGACGCCACAGGTGCGGGTTGAGGTGTCCACCGCGAGGATTTTCATCGCTTGGTCTTTCGGCGTTTTTTCGGATCCTGTTCCAGTGCTACCGGAAGTACTTGATCCATATGTTGAACCGGTATGAATCGGATGCGGCGTCGGACATGACGCGGTAATTCAGAAAGATCCTTCCGATTTTTTTCAGGTATGATAATGGTCCGGATCCCGGCCCGGAGAGCCCCCAGCGCCTTTTCTTTCAGCCCCCCAATGGGAAGCACCCGGCCCCTCAGGGTGATCTCACCGGTCATGGCAACATCCTTGTGAATGCGAATTTTGGTCAGACTCGAAACAAGTGCCGTGACCATGGCAATGCCGGCCGAAGGACCGTCTTTGGGAATCGCGCCGGCGGGGACATGGATGTGCACGTCCTGGTTGTCCAGCACATTCTCCTTGATCTTGAAGGCCGCAAGGTTGGCTTTGGCATAGCTGACCGCTGCTCTGACCGATTCCTGCATGACATCACCCACCTGCCCGGTAATAGTCAGTTCCCCCTTGCCGCCGATGAGGGTCGCCTCAACGTACAGGACTTCACCTCCGATCTGGGTCCACGCCAAACCGGTTGCCAGCCCCACCTGGCTGTCCTCCTGGTCCATCTCAGGCTGGAATTTGGGAACCCCCAGAAACTTGTGAAGGTTCCGACGAGTGATGGCAAACGGCCGTTTCCGGCCTTCCGCGATCTGCCGGGCGACTTTCCGTGACAGACTGCCGATCTCCCGTTCCAGGTTTCTCACACCGGCTTCGGCGGTGTATTCGGCAATAATTTGCCTTAAGGCACCGGGACTGACGGTCAGTTTTTTCGGCGTCAGTCCATTTTCTTTGATTTGGCGCGGCAGCAGATGCCGGCGGGCGATTTGGATCTTTTCCTCCTCGGTGTAACCGGAAATATGGATCACTTCCATCCGATCCAATAACGCCGAGGGAATGGTATCCGTAAAATTTGCGGTCAAAATGAACATGACGTTTGAAAGATCGAAGGGAAGGTTCAAATAATGATCGCTGAATGCATTGTTTTGTTCCGGATCAAGAGCCTCTAAAAGGGCCGAGGAGGGATCGCCCCTGAAATCAGCTCCCAGCTTGTCAATCTCGTCCATCATGAACACCGGATTTTTTGTAGCACATTGCTTGAGGCTCTGTAGAATGCGCCCCGGCAGGGCACCGATATAGGTACGCCGGTGCCCTCGAATTTCCGCCTCGTCGCGGATCCCCCCAAGGGAAATGCGTACGAACTTACGTTTAATGGCTCGGGCTATCGCCTGCCCCAGAGAGGTTTTCCCGACACCGGGGGGACCCACAAAACATAGGATGGGCCCTTTCATGCGGGGATTGAGTTTCCGAACACTCAGGTATTCGAGTATCCGATCTTTGACATTCTGCAGACCGTAGTGATCCCGGTCCAGAATGGTCTTGGCCCGGTGGATGTCGATGATATCTTTTGTCGATTTATTCCATGGCATTCCCACCAGCCAATCCAGATACGTCCGAACCACCGAAGTTTCAGCGGCATCCGGATGCATCTGGGCCATTCGGCGAAGCTGCTTCTCGGCTTCTTCTCGTGCCTGTTTCGGCATTTTGGCCTGCCGGATTTTCTTGCTGTATTCTTCGACTTCCTGGCCTTTTTCGTCCAGTTCCCCCAGTTCTCGATGGATGGCTCGCACCTGCTCCCGGAGAAAAAAATCACGCTGACTCTTGGATATCTCATCCTTAACATTGGATTGAATTTTGGCCTGCATGGCCGACAGGGCCAGTTCCCGGGTGAGCAGATCATTCACTCTCCGAAGGCGGGCAACCGGATCGGTGATTTCCAGAATATCCTGGGATTCCTCGATTTTCAGTTTCAGGTTAGAGGCCACCAGATCGGCCAGTTTCCCCGGCTCTTCGATCCGATCCAGGATACTGCCGATATCTCCGGAATACTCCCCCCGAAGCGAAAGAATTTTTTCGGCCTGTTCCCGAACATTCCGCATCAGGGCCTCTGTCTCGATGGTGATCTCTTCCACCGGTTGTTCCAGGATGCGGTCAATGCGGACCCGATAAAACGATTTTTTCCGAACATATCGCGTCACTTTTGCTCTTGCCACACCCTGTACCAGTGCTTTAACCCGTCCGTCCGGAAGTTTAAGCATCCGCAGCAGACGCCCAACGGTTCCCATGGTATAAATGTCGTCCGGCTCCGGGTTCTCGATGATGGGATCCTTCTGGGTGGCCAGCAGCAGGTAACGGTCTCCGGCCAAAGCCTCCTCGACCGCCAGAATCGACCGCTTCCGCCCCACGAACAGGGGCAGTAACATGTCGGTAAATATAACGACATCCCTCACCGGCAGCAGAGGAAGCTGGGCCGGAATGTCCTCTTCATCGGGATCCTCCTCAATCAGGTGGATCAGATCATCTTTATCGGTTTCTGCCATGAAAGCTCCATGATAATATCGCATAGCGATTTTATAATACGCGGCAAGGCCGCTGTGTTAAGTGATTGCTTCGCGTCCGGCTCTGTTGGAACCCCGTCAAAGTGTCAGATGTCGGGAGTATAAATGCTAAAGAGAGTTAAACACACTATAATAAGATCAATCTACCCGGTCGCAAGTTCTATCTTGATTTTTCCCAATATATTTAGTATTTTATTTTTGTGATCACCGCCTGAAACCGCCCAAATCAAGCAAGGTGACACACCAAACAGGATACCAATTTTTTTGATCGGAACCGATTAATGACGTTCGTTGATGACCTGTACTTCTTCCTGCTCGGCCTGTGCATCGGAAGCTTCATGAATGTGGTGATCTATCGCCTCCCCGCCTCGGAATCGATTGTTCGTCCCGCCTCGCGATGTCCCAAATGCCATACTCCCATCCGCTTTTATGACAACATACCGGTGTTTAGCTGGTTGATCCTGAGGGGCAAATGCCGGCATTGCGGGGTTCGGATACCCATTCGCTATGCCCTGATCGAATTGATGGGGGGGGTTACCGCACTGGCCATATATCTTCGGTTTGGTATGACCGCACAAGGACTCATTTACTTTCTTTTTGTCGCTACCCTGCTTGTCATCACATTTATCGACATCGACCACCGTATCATTCCGGATCGCATTACCTTGCCGGGCATCCCGTTGTTTTTCGTTGCATCCCTGGTGCTGCCGGTGCCCACCGCAGTGGACGCCGCATTGGGAGTACTTGTCGGCGGCGGCAGCCTTTTACTGATAGCATGGGGGTACAGCCTGCTGACCGGACGGGAAGGTATGGGCGGCGGGGACATCAAACTGCTGGCCATGATCGGCGCCCTTCTCGGATGGCAAGGGGTGATCTTTACGGTCTTCATATCCTCGGCCGTGGGCACCCTGACCGGCATTTTATGGATGCTCCGAGCCCAGAAAGGCATGAAGCTGGCCATTCCCTTCGGTCCCTTTCTTTCCATCGGGGCCATTTTTTATATCTTTTACGGACCGGCCCTCATAAATTGGTATGTTCAGAGAGTGCTTTTGTAAGGAGTCGGTGACCGCGCCATTGACGTTTCTCCGACCTGGGATCTAGACTCGCAACAGGAGGACCTTAAAAACGCATGCGAATTGCCATCATATCCGACATTCACGCCAACCTTGAGGCGTTCGAGTCTGTTTTGGCCGATATCGAAGCCGCAGGCATAGACCGAATTTTCTGCCTTGGTGACACCATCGGCTACGGCCCGAACCCTGAGGCGTCCGTGAATTTGCTGCGGGAGAAAGGCATCCCTTCCGTGATTGGTAATCATGAAAAAGCAGTGATCGACTTTCGGTTTTTGCGCGGGTTCAACCCGGTGGCTAGAGAATCCCTTCAAAAGACGATCAAGATGTTGAGCCAGGAGACCTTCCGATTTCTCGGGGAACTGAATACGAGTATCGTCGAGCACGACTGTCGATTTGTGCACGGCTTTCCCTTGAACTCCCCGATGACCTATCTGTTCCAGGTTTCCGAGGCGAAAATGCGACGAACCTTCGCGAAAATGCCGGAGCGGATCTGTTTTGTGGGGCATACCCATCTTTTGGAGTGTGTGGAATGGGACGGTGACATCGCTGTGATATCGGAATTGACCCGAAGAACCTATCAGCTCAACCCGGATCGCGCCTATATCATCAATGTGGGCAGTGTCGGGCAACCCCGGGATGGAGACAACCACGCGAAATATACCATCCTGGATATGGACGAGAACAGCGTGGAAATCCGTTTTGTACACTATGATATCGCTGCCGTCGCAGAGAAAATCATCGCCAAAGGACTGCCCGAAAGTCATGCGTTGAGGTTATGGTAGAGCCCGTGGGCCCGTTCGCCCGTTGCTCCTGGATTCCCGGAATGACTCCCCGCAGGAACGAGGTCCATTTAGCCGGTTACCCGGTTTTCCAGTTAGCCGGTTTTCATGCCGATCAAAGGTCTCGATGCTTCAAGCTCAAGAATTATGAAAAACGCATTCCGAATTCCTTTTATCCCAGGTGCTGGCTGATTTCTCTTTGGTTCATTGGCTCTTGACCGGCAAACGGGCGAACGGGCAAACCGGCAAACCATAGATTTCGACATAGCCTCTGTATTTCATACTCCGATGTGCATTTTGACCTGAAAACTAGAGTCGTTTGTTCTTCCATGAATAAAATCGGAAAATACAGGATCCGGGGACTTCTGGGCCGAGGCGGGATGGCGAAAGTCTACATGGTGCAGATTCCCGTCATTGATAAGATCGCCGCAATCAAGCGGTTGGATCCACGGGATACCCTCGAAGCACTAATGGGAGAAGACACCCTTCGTGACCTGTTCATCGCGGAAGCGCGGACCATGGCTGCCATTCGACATCCGAACGTGGTGGAAGTACTGGATTACGGCGAAGCCGACGGTCGGCCCTATTATCTTATGGAATATTATGCCGATAACCTGGGAACGATCATGGGAGAATCCTACCGGGCCGAATCGGGCTCCCGGATAATTCGGATCGACAAGGCCTTCGATTTTTGCTGCCAGACCCTGTCCGGTCTTGCCCGTCTGCATGATGCCGGGATCGTGCATCGGGATATCAAACCGTTCAATCTTCTGGTGACCGAAACCAGCACCGTCAAAATCGCCGATTTCGGGTTGTCAAAACTCCGGGGAGAGGCCCTCCCCGGTCCTCCCAATCTGAAGATCGGCTCCCCCTACTATGCACCACCCGAACAGGAGACGGCGCCGGATCGCGTTGATGCCAGAGCCGATTTGTATGCGGTAGGGGTCACGTTGTATAGAATGCTGACTGGACGATTGCCGGAACGGGAAGTGACACCACCAAGCCAAATCAATACGAACCTGGACACGGCTTGGGATGCATTCATCGGGCAATCCATAGCCGAACATCCATCTGCCCGCTTTTCTACTGCAAAAGCGATGAGAACGGCACTGGAGAGTGTATACGCCGACTGGCGAACACGACAGGAAGAGTCGTGTGAATTCCCGGATCACATCTTACTCCCCGCTGATCCGGCGAAATCCTTGCCGTACCGGCTGCGAAGCGCTCCGAGCAAAATTGCAGTGAGCTCGTCTCGCGAAAAATTTCGGGTGGATGCGCTGGGGCGCCCGGCGGAGTATTTCGCCAACTCCTTTGATGTGCGATCTGATGGAACAATCTTCGACCGGACCACGCGGCTGATATGGGAGCAGGCCGGGTCTCCCTATCCGATAAATTGGCGGGAAGCCGGCAAGTATGTGGACCACCTTAACCGGAGGCATTTTGGAGGCACCCAGAATTGGCGACTGCCCACCGTCGACGAACTGATGTCGCTTCTGCGGGAAGGGTTGGATGTTTGCATCGACCCCGTATTCGAATCAACCCAGCAGTGGCTGTGGAGCTGTGACCGGAGGTCGTATACCACCGCCTGGTATGTCAGTGTCGACCTGGGTTTCGTTCACTGGCAGGACCTCAGTGCCCCGTATTATGTGCGCGCCGTGAGTACAGAATAAAGCATGAATAACCTGTTTTACAATGGTGGATCAGGGCTCAGGGCAAGCCCGCCCGAGGCGGATAAAGCGCAGGGCGGCGAAAAAGCGGAGCACACACGGCAGTATGTGAGCATTTTTCGTTGGCCTGCAACACCGGAATGAGCCCTTAGACACCTTTAACCCGAACTTTGCAATGTCCAGGTAAGGAAACAGGTTATTCATCGGACTGCGATGTCATACCCTTGGCTGCGCAACTCCTCGGCAACCGCCTCAGCATGATCCGGGCCTCGGGTTTCGAGTTCGAGTTCCACAAGTGTTTCGTATATCGGTATGCCCCGAACCCGGCGGTCGTGATAGATAGTCAACACGTTTGCTTTCAGCCGGGCCACGGCGGCAAGCATACCGGCAGGGCTCCGGGGATATCTTCCAGACGGACCCGAAGGCGCATGATCCGCCCGTGTTTGAGCAATCCCTGGCTGATAATCCGTCCCAGCAAAGGACTGTCCACATTGCCGCCGCTGATCACCAAGACGACCTTTCCACCGGGTGGCGGGACAACGGACCCGTTTAACAGGGCCGCCAAAGGAGCAGCCCCGGAGCCCTCGGCGAGGATCCGTTTCCGTTCCAGCAGCATCAGCATGGCTGCGGTAATCTGCTCTTCCTCTACGAGTACCACATCGCTCACGGCCTCCTGAATCATGTTAAAGCAAAGCTCTCCGACCTGCTTCACGCTGATGCCGTCGGCGATGGAGGCGCAAGCGTCCACCCGCGTGATTTCCCCGGCTTTTCGAGATTCAGAGGCAGACGGGCACACGGCCGCCTCGACGCCGACGATCGCGGCTTCCGGGCGTATCCCTTGTGCTGCTGAAGCGATCCCGGAAATCAGTCCCCCACCGCCGATGGGTACCAGGATCACGTCCGCATCCGGGACGTCCTCCAATATCTCGAGCCCTATGGTTCCCTGGCCGGTGACAATATCCTCGTCATCGAAGGGGTGAATAAACGTTCGCCCTTCCCGACTCAGTTCCCTGGCTCTATCAAGGGCTTCATCGAGACTCGTTCCATAAATCACCACCTCACCGCCATAGCTGCGGGTGGACTCCTGTTTGGAGATCGATGCCCATTCCGGCATCACCACCGTGGCCGGGATACCGGTCTCCCGGGCTGCCAGGGCCACACCCTGGGCATGGTTGCCGGCGGACGCAGTGACGACTCCGCCCGGGCCGATGGTATTCCGACGACGCGTCAGCTTGTAAGTGGCCCCTCGAACTTTGAACGATCCTGTTTTCTGCAGATTTTCCAGCTTCAGATAGATCTCCGCACCGATCATGGCACTCAAGGCGGGTGAATGGATGATTGGTGTCCGGATAATATGATCTTGAATCGTTTCGGCGGCCGTCTGAATCGAGGCAAGGGAAATCATGGCAAGGTCCTTTCCAATTGACATTACGGTAAAATGAACCCTACACTCGCATACAAATGATCTGATTAGATCATTTGATCATATGGACTTCCGTTACAGGGTGCAACACCGAAGGAGGTCACCATGGCGTTCAAACTGCCAGTCTATTCGCCCCCGGATTTTACAGTCGACAGTTTCGCCGATGCCCCCCCCCGTCCGATTCCGAGCGGTCACCCGGGACGGCGTGGCGCCAAAAGACTATCATGCCACATCGGTATATCCGGAATACTTCCGGACCCGCAAAGATCGATGGGAATTGCCGCACGAATCCCGAATGGATTGTGTGGTCGTTCAGAATCCGGACAACTCTCTGGAGGTAAAAGAATTTCGCCGACTTCGCAAAGGTGATCGAGTCGCATGTGGCCGGGGTGAGAACGGGGAAGACGGTATATTCGTCCACACCGATGGGTTTCAATTTCCGCCTCATGTCTCCGAAAAATTCGCCTTCCGTAGCCATCTGACCCGGGAGACGTCCTTCTCCATTGATTATGACGAGCTGTATGACCTGCTGGAGTTTGAAAGAGACCATGGGTTCATCATCTGGGTCATGGGACCGGCCGCTGTCTTCGATCAAGACTCCCGCCAGGCGTTTTCCGCCTTGATCGAAAACGGATTCGTACATGCGCTTCTGGCCGGCAATGCACTGGCCACCCACGATGTGGAAGGTGCGATTTTCGGGACCGCCCTCGGACAGGAGCTCTATTCCAAGCAAAGTGTGCCCATGGGCCATTATCGCCATCTGGATGCCCTGAACATAGTCCGTTCCGAAGGCTCGATGCAGGCCGCCATCGACGGGGGGATCATCTCCGACGGGGTTATGAAAGCGACACTCGACAAAGGGATCCCTTACGTTCTTGCCGGATCCATCCGTGACGACGGGCCCCTGCCGGAGATCGTGGCCGATGTTTACCAGGCCCAGGATAAGATGCGGGTGCTGGCCCGGAAAGCCACCACGATCATCGCTCTGGCCACCCAACTGCACGCCATCGCCACCGGGAATATGGCGCCTTCCTATCACCTGCAGAAGGATGGTTCGGTTCGACCGGTTTACTTCTACTCGGTGGACATGTCCGAGTTTGCGGTCAGTAAACTGGCCAACCGGGGATCTCTGACCGCCCGCTCAATCTTGACGAATGTCCAGGATTTTCTGGTGACCGTCGAACGGGGACTCCGCAATCGAAACAGCTAGGATGTTGGATTTTAGATTCTGGATTTTGGATTTTGGATTCCTGCCCGCCGTAGTTTATCGCAGAAGTTGAGATTTGACATTTGAAATTTGGAATTTCTATTAGCCAGGTATAATTTCAGTTTCCGCCTCCCCCCCCACTGCGGCCTCGATATCTGAAATCGAGGTGATCACCGCACGCTTGCCACCGGCGCTGATAAATTGACATGCCGCCTCGATCTTGGGCAACATGGAGCCGGGGGGAAAGTGTTCCTGTTCTGAATACTCCTGCGCCTCCGATACGGTCAGGCGTCGAAGAAACCGCTCCTTCGAAGTCCCGTAGTGGAGGGCTGCTCCAGGTACATCCGTGGCAATCAGGAATATATCCGCCCCGGCTTCCTTGGCCAGGGTGGCACTGGCCAGGTCCTTATCGATAACCGCATCCACACCCGCAAAAGAGCGGCCATCCCGGACGACTGGGATGCCCCCCCCGCCACAGCAGATCACAATGAAGTCGTTATCGATCAGCGCCCGTATTTCGCGCTTTTCGACAATGGTGACGGGCTTGGGAGATACGACGACCCGCCGGTACCCTTTGGCGGTTTTTCGGACCGGGTAGGGTAAATCCCGGGCCTCTGCTTCCGTATAGACCGGCCCGATGGGTTTGGTGGGATCCTCGAAAGCCGGGTCCGATTCGTCTACAACGACGTAGCTGAGTAGACTCACGAAGTGCTGTTCCGATTGAATGCCGAGATCCATGAGTGCGCTATCCAGGGATGTCTCGATCATATATCCGAGTTACCCCTGGGTCTGGGCCACCAGGATCTCCAGGGGAAGCTTTGGCACATCGGGACAGGCTTCCTGCTGCATGAGCAGGTGCCCGACCTGAGGGCCGTTACCATGGGTGATCAATACGCGATACGTCCGTGAGAGACGGGCGATCTGGCGAATGGGAACTTGCAGGTTTTCAAACTGCTCTTGAACCGTTCCGATCTGCTCGCTGCGGATCAGCGCATTTCCGCCCAGGGCAATTAGCAATATATCTTTTCGTTGTTTCTGGCTCATGGATGCTACGACTTCGTCCCGGACAGCCGCGACAGAAGGATCTTGTCCAGTGCCGGGTTTCCGTGATCCTGGTATTCATAACGGACGCGCAGTGTGGGTTTGCCGATGGAGAGCAATCGGGGCAAATGGATGGGTGTCGCAAATAAAACAAGGTCGCATGGTATCCGATCAATGGTGTTTTTAAGATCCTGGATTTGCCCTTCGGAATAGCCCATGGCCGGGAGCACCGGACCGATGTGGGGATACTGGCGATAGGCGTCCCGAATCGACCCGACAGCCGCTGGTCGGGGATCGACGATCTCCGAAGCGCCGAACATCTCTGACGCGATCAAGCCGGCGCCGGAAGACATCTCACCGTGGGTTAATGTCGGCCCGTCCTCGATGATTAATACGCGTTTGCCCTGAACACGTTCCGGGCGATCCACCAGTACCGAGGATTCTGCCAGAACAATCTCTGCGTCCGGATTGTACGTCCGTATGTTTTGGCGGACCGTCTCGATCTTATCGGCTGGGGCCGAATCGACCTTATTGATGATCGCAATGTCGGCCATGAGCAGATTGGTTTCCCCGGGGTAGTACAACAGTTCGTGGCCGGCGCGGTGGGGATCGAAAATAACGATATGAACCGTCGGATAAAAGAACGGTGTATCGTTATTGCCGCCGTCCCAGACGATGACATCCGCCTCGTTTTCCGCAGCAGCAAGAATTCTCTGGTAATCGATCCCGGCATACACTACCGAGCCCTGCTCCACCAGGGGTTCATACTCTTCCCGCTCTTCTATGGTGCACTGATGGATCTCGAAATCTTCGTATCGGGAAAACCGCTGCACCGCCTGCTGTCGCAAGTCCCCATAGGGCATGGGATGTCGGACGACGACCGTCTGTTTTCCCGCTCCCTGAAGAACATCACAGACTTTCCGGGTGGTGGGCGACTTGCCGCATCCGGTCCGAACCGCACACACGGCAACGACCGGCTTTTCGGATTTCAACATGGTGTAGGTGGCACCGATCAGCGTAAAGTCGGCCCCTTCTGCCATGACCAGGGAGGCCTTATGCATCACCTCCAGATGGGGAACGTCGCTATAGGAGAAGGCGACCAGGTCAACCCGGTGTGAACGGATCAGATCGACAATCTGCCCTTCGGGAAAAATGGGGATCCCATCCGGGTACTGCCTTCCGGCAAGCTCGGAAGGATACCGGCGCCCTTCGATATCCGGTATCTGCGCCGCTGTAAAGGCTACGACACGGTACCGCAGGTTGTCTTTAAAATAGATATTGAAGTTATGGAAGTCCCTCCCGGCGGCTCCCATAATGATCACATTTTCGATCATGGCATACCTTTCGACGGCTTTGCTTCCGGATCAGATGCCTCGTTTGGCACATGTTCGTCTATGGTCTTGAAAGCATACGTGAAATCCCTTCTCTTTACAATCCGGGCGTTAGCTGATATCCCTGAGCGGGCCATGAAACACGAGTTGCAGGCCGGATTCTTCGTCTGACACGAACCGAAGTAAAATTGGGAACCATTCCTACCATCACCTATCCCGAATGACACCAACCGGAACGGATCACACACGAACACCTGCGGCGCTGCCGGGAATACGCGTATGGGGTGACATCGCTACGTACGCTCTGGTCGTCGGGGGACTCGTCTTTGTCTTGGCCCGGGGAGCCGAAAGTTTGGGTTATAACTGGCAGTGGTACCGCGTCCCCCAGTATCTGATCCGTGTCCAGGAGGGCAGATGGGTTCCCGGACCGCTGCTCGAGGGCTTAAACATCACGTTGCAGATCACCGCCATCAGTCTTCTTCTGGCATTTGCGCTGGGGCTTGTCACGGCGGTGCTGCGCATGTCTCGGTCCGTTCTCGGGAAAATGCTTGCCCGAGGGTATCTCGAGCTCATCCGGAATACACCTCTGTTGGTACAGATATTTTTCATTTACTTCGTACTTTCCCCAATCCTGGATATCGATCGCTTCACTTCCGCTGTTCTGGCCCTCAGTCTTTTTGAAGGCGCATACGCATCCGAAATCCTCCGAGCCGGAATTCTATCCATTGACCGGGGGCAATGGGAGGCTTCGTTCAGTCTCGGCTTCGGCACCGTCGAGGCATACCGGTATGTTATTCTGCCCCAGGCCATTCGCCGCATGCTGCCGCCCCTGACAAGTCAGGCCATATCACTAATCAAGGATTCCGCCCTGGTCAGTACCATTGCCATCTACGACCTGACCATGCAGGGACAAGCCATTATCGCTGAGACGTTCTTGACCTTCGAGGTCTGGTTTACAGTCGCCGCCATATATCTCGCAGTCACACTGTCTATCTCTATTGGAGTCAACATCATGGAACGCCGGATCCGAATGTAGTCTCCCGGTGCACGGGAGCAAGGCAGCCGGACAGAGCCACATGATACGATTATAAAACATACAGCTCATCTCCCGAATTGTTGTAGTTCTTGAACAACAAACGCTGGTAACTGACGTTTGTCGGTGTTGTCCATCAGGGTCCAAGGGGCCGAGGATTCAAGGAGTCGAGTGAAATGCTAATAAACTTCAAATCTTATGGCTCGATTTGTGAACTGGAAACCCAGATTTTGTTAGCAGGAGATTTAGGTTTTATTGAGAAAGGGGAATTGGCTACGACAACACAAGATATAGCAGAGGTAGAAAGAATGCTAAAAGCGCTGATTAAAACTTTAGAAAACAAACACTTGAACCCTTGAACCCTTGGACCCTCTTCTCCAACTAATTTGGAGAAGAACCAAAGATATCATCTTCACTCGAGTATCAACTGGAAGGAGGAAGCTCATGAAGAAATCACTGGTGACGGGTATGCTCCTGCTGTTTACCCTGGCCCTCTGGACATCGGGAGACCTGGCCCTCGGCACCCAGCTGCAGAAGCAGCTGACACAGGAAAGTACGCTGGAGAAAGTGCTCAAACGGGGTACCCTGCGGGTCGGCATGTCTACTTTTGTGCCATGGGCCATGAAAGACAAAACCGGCAAGCTCATCGGTTTTGAAATCGATGTCGCAACCCGGCTCGCCCAGGATATGGGTGTTGAGGTTGAATTCGTCCCGACCAAATGGGCCGGTATTATTCCCGCGCTGCTGACCGGGAAGTTCGATGTCATCATCGGCGGTATGGGGGTACTTCCGAAACGGCATCTGAAAGTGAACTTCAGTATTCCCTATGACTACACCGGCATGTCCATGGTTGCGAATCAACAACATGCAAAAGGCTTTAACCGTCTGGAAGATTTCAACCACCGGGATGTGGTGATCGCGGTCCGACTCGGATCCACGGCAGCCACCGCGGCGAAGAAGTCCATGCCCAATGCGACGCTGAGACAATTTGATGACGAATCCCAAGCCTACCAGGAGGTGCTCAACGGAAAAGCACATGCTGTGGTTGGCTCGGCCCCCACTCCCGCCTTTTATGCTCTCAAATATCCGGACAGACTTTTCCTTCCCCTGAAGGAGACGTTTACCAAAGAACCCATTGGCATTGCCGTCCGTAAGGGCGATTTTGACACCCTCACATTTTTCAATAGTTGGATCCGATTTGTCGAGGCTGATGGGTGGCTCCAAGAGCGGAAACACTATTGGTTCGAAACCCGGGACTGGGAAACTCGAGTAAAGTAGAGGCGGCTATTGACGCGGACTGTGGTCAAGCGAATACTACCGGAACTCGTAGTGGGCATCGGCCTTCTCACGGTGGTGGTTCTCCTCGCGGTGCGGCTTCACAGTGGTCTTCACTATCGATGGAACTGGGGGGCCATCCCCCAGTTTCTGGCGCGATTCGATCCCGAACTCAACCGTTGGGTTCCGAATCTTCTTCTCGAAGGGCTTCTTACCACGATCCGTCTGAGTGTGTGGGGCACCCTTCTGGCCACCCTTTTCGGAACCGTGATGGGACTGTTTCGAGTCAGCCCAAGGCTTTTCAGAAGGCTCCTGGGGAGGACCTATGTCGAACTCACCCGAAATCTGCCTCCACTGGTTTTGGTATTTATATTCTACTTTTTCATCAGCGATCAGATCATGCCGGCTTTGGGAGTGGACGAATTCGTCCGAAACTGCTCTGATCGGACCCAATCGCTGATCGCAATCTTCTTCGCACCTCCAAGGATGTTCTCGGCGTTTCTCTCAGCTGTGATCACACTTGCCCTTTTTGAAGGTGCATACATCACGGAAATCGTTCGAGCCGGCATTGAATCGATAGAAAAAGGACAATGGGAGGCGGCGGCCGGCCTGGGATTTAATCGGCACCAAATGCTCCTGTACATCATCCTGCCCCAGGCCGTTCGCCGGATCCTCCCCCCCCTGGCCGGTCAATTCATTTCGACCATCAAAGATTCCGCGATCGTTTCGGTCATTTCCATTCAGGAGTTGACCTTCCAGGGAATGGAACTGATGGCGGCCACGCACTTGACATTTGAAATATGGATCACCATCACGGTGTTATATCTGGTGCTCACGTTGACTTGCGCCATGCTGGTGGAACGGTGTGAACATATATTTTTCAAACGCCGGGTGTATCACGCCTGAATAACCACAATCTCTTCAGAAGGGTTGAATCGCGTTCGCCCCGTTTTAACCTGGATATTGCACTAAACAGAGACTGTCATAGGGAGTTCACACCCGTTCCAATTCGAGGCAGGTTTGACCACCGATAGGTTTCTCGATATAACTCTATAGGTATTTCCAGTGATCTCGAAGGACCATGTTAGGACGCTATGACCTCATCGAAGCTCTCAGATCTCATCAACCACAGTGATCCTCAGTCAATCTTGACGGAGGTGCAGACCAGCCTGAACGACGGCTTTCCGGAATTCTCTTTGGATCTGGTCGTTACCGCCTTTGAAGATATCGTCGCTCTTTACGAGGGGCGCAACCCGGAATTCCAGGCCTGCAGTACCGGATACCACAATCTTGAGCATACAACGGACACATTCCTTGCCATGGCCCGCCTTCTCCATGGCGGAGCCGTCCTCGGTGAAACGTTTTCAGCCGACAACGTTGCCACCGCTTTGATCTCGGCATTGTTCCATGACAGCGGCTACCTCCAGGAAATTACCGACACCGAGGGAACGGGTGCCAAGCACACACTTGACCACGAGGAGCGAAGCGCCGCGTTTTTCGAGCGCTACGGACAATCGGTCGGGTTATCGACAGACGACCTCCGCCTCGGCCGGCTGCTGATACTTTCGACCGACCTGTCGAAATCCAATACAGAAGTCGAGGACCGGTCACCGACCATTACCCTGCTCTGCCGACTCATGGTTGCGTCTGATCTGCTTGCCCAGATGGCGGAACGCAACTATCTGGAGAAACTGTTATTCCTATACAGAGAATTTCAGGAGGCGGGAATCGAGAAATATCCCAATGAGCTGGATCTTTTGAACAAGACCATCGGTTTCTACGACTTTATCGATCAGAGACTGGAACACACTGCCGATCAAATCGACCGGTTTCTGGTTGCCCACTTTACAAAACGGTGGCAAATTCCGGTCAACCTCTACCGGGAAGCCATCTCCCGGCAAAAAAAATATCTCGAGTCCATCCTGTCAAGGTCGGATACCGATCCCCGTGATCGTCTGAGACGGGGTGGAATCGTTGAAGCGATTAAAAATTCATATGGACGAACCGGAAAACCGAGGCGCTGAAAAGATGCCTTATACTGCACTGGATCGACCGGAAATCCTGTCCTATGTCTTTTATCCGCGGACCGAGGTATTCCGTTCGCAATCGATCTCGGCGGAAGATCTCATGATTCCGGTGGAGCGACATATCAGCATTGGCGCGCGCTTGCACAGAACCGATCCGTCTTCTCCGAATATACTGTTTTTCCATGGGAATGGTGAAATAGCCGCCGACTATGATGAACTCGCCCCCCTGATCAACCAGTGCGGTATGAACTTTATCGTCGTAGACTACCGGGGGTACGGACGATCGGAAGGAAGTCCCACCGTAACGGCGATGATGGCCGACAGCCACCGGATCTATGACTATCTGATGGATTTCCTGCCGAGAAACGGACTCGTTGGTCCCATCATCGTGATGGGGCGGTCTTTGGGGAGTGCCTCTGCGCTGGAATTGGCCGCGACGCATCCGGAGTCCATCCGGGCCCTCATCATTGATAGTGGCTTTGCTTACACGGTTCCGTTGCTCAAGCGGCTCGGTGTCGATGTCGAACGATTTGATCTGGACGACTCCAACGAATTCGGCCAGATTGAAAAAATTGCCGCCTTTACTAATCCAGTGTTGATCATTCATGGAAAACAGGACGTCATCATACCCTTTTCCGATGGTATGGCCCTTTACGAATCCTCCGGTGCCGTTGACAAAACATTGCTTGGGATTCCCGGGGTGGGACACAATGATATTTTCAGTTATGGTCTGACAGCCTATATGGACGCCATTGAAAAAATTGGCCGACAGGTTTCGACGTCTGCCGGCACTCCGGAGACCACCTGACCGAATCATGACGATGAAAACGGACAGATCCCCAGCGGAACGGATGATCAGCAGACGCAAGTTTCTCTCTTGTGCATCCGCAGCAGCGCTGGGTGTCGGATCCCCCCTGCCGATATTCGCCAGTGAATCCACATTCCTTCATACCAGACTGTGTCGCATTAGACCCCGACTGGGTTTAATTTTGTTCTTTGATACTTTTGTCTTCGAGACCGATCACATTTTGCGTTAGAGCTTACGCAGAACGGCCCATTTTGGTTGTTACGTGGGGCAC
>Ga0209780_1000021_pt1 | contig 87566 bp, 79 predicted proteins | sample WorMetexBAHAMAS2_FD_187384 | JGI IMG/M metagenome (GOLD analysis project Ga0209780, IMG submission 187384) | Marine gutless worms symbiont microbial communities from Max Planck institute for Marine Microbiology, Germany - Inanidrilus exumae... | ecosystem: Host-associated > Annelida > Digestive...
AGGGCCAATTGCTTTCGGTCTTGGCCGTATCGGAATGCCATATCGTTCTCCTTGATTTTACAACCTATATATCACCTATCGATACGGTTATTCAGTAGTAATTGGTACATAATTATGACACAGTCTGGCAGGCCGGCATCCAGAATCGCAACCTATTAAAAACACCTGGATTCCGGATTTTATCCGCCTTTGGCGGGCAAGTCCGGAATGACGCAGTCGTTAAGAGCCCATCTTTTACAATTTGCGAGACATCTTTGTAGCCTGGAATAACAAATGTTGGCGCGAAAACTCCCCGACTGCTTATTTATTTTGGGTTTTGAACATTCTCAGTAACAATAGAAAAAGGCATCAACCCCCAAATTGCCGCCCATAGATACTCATTATATTTGTCTCTAGAACCTTCTTTATTTTTAAAAACAGCGCCTTTGACTTTTAAGCCTTTTGTCATCCTTGGGATAATGGAATATAGCAAATCCTTTTCAACCCATACAGAGCCGTCCATGTGTTCGCCAAAGTTCCCACCCCTGCCTTGGAAGCCGCCCTCCAATTTTATGTCCATCCACCATTGTTTGCCAGAAAAAAGCGATATTCCCGTTATGGTGCGTTTAAAAAGCATTTTCTTGATTTCTTGTTCCGTAAGTCTTTCAAGCATCCACGGCTTGTAATAATCAGATGGTTCTCCGGGCAGACCGGCTTTTACCATTGAATCAACAACGGCTTCCGATACATTTGGATCAGAGTAGTTATGAAACATCATTACTAACGGAATATTTGGTGGTAACCATTTGGGCCACCCGGTTTTGTAAAGAGCAAAGGCCTTTTCTGCCTTTTGCTGTTGACCGAGCTTCGCATATGACATTGCTAAAACGGATCCCAAACCTGTCATTTCAGGATTTAGTTCGCGCGCCTGCTCTCCAAGTGAAATTGCTTTATTATAGTTGCCGAGGCAGAATTCTCCAACACTCATGGATTGCAAGATCCTTCCCGGGTTATGAGGGTCAAGTTCGAGAGCTCTCCTTAAATATTCGAGCCCTTCCTTTGGCCTGCCGGATTTGATTAGCTCATGTCCCAATATGAAAACTGCCCAATGGTCGTTTGGGGCCAGGGTTATTGCCTTTTGAGCGTATGACAAGGCCTCTTCAAAGAGGAACATGCGATCGGAGATTTCAGCGGCGATGGCGTACGCGGTCGAATTGGGCTTTTTCATCGCCTTTTATAAATAATGATTGGCCAGAAGCCGGGCCGCAGTAGTCGAAATTTTGAGTTGTTTGCGCCAGCCCTGGTCAAGAGATCTCCAGTAGAGATAAGCAAGAGCCGCATTTGCCCGGCTGTATCCCGGATCGATTTCGACAGCCTTTTTGAGGAGCGGAATAGCCTTGGAAACATCCTCCGGTGTTTGAAGTAGAAAGTAATTCCAACCTTTCAGATAGGCATCATACGCCTGGAAGTTTTTCGTCTCGATCTCTTTGTGTCCGCCCTGTTCCTGATCGGTTAACTTGACGGCCAGCGCAGAAACGATTTGTCGCGTTATCTTGTCTTGAAAATCGAATACATCGGCCATCTCCCCATCATAGCGTTCTGCCCAGACGTGACGATCTATATTCGCATCAATAAGCTGCGCGTTGATCCGAATCTGGTCTCCCTGCTTTCGAACGCTGCCTTCCAATACGTACCTAACACCAAGGCCTTTAGCTACCGTTTTGATTTGAACCGGTTTGCCTTTAAAGGTAAAAGTAGAATTACGCGAGATGACCATCAAACCCGATACCTTGGATAAGTCAGTAATGAGGTCATCTGTCATTCCATCGCTGAAATACTCCTGCTTCGGATCGTCACTTAGATTGTCAAATGGAAGGACAGCAATGGTAGGATGCTCTGGAGCGAGAATAGCTCCTTTCTCCGCCGAATCAATCTCTATTCTTCCGGATTGGTAGAGGTAAATATAGTAGGACACCAGCCCGGCAGTTATAAAGCCTAACGCCAGAATGGCTGCCATGGCGACTCTTTTGGACATTCGTCCTACAAACCGCTTTTCTCCAATCACCTTGCCCGCATGTTCGGTCGTTGTTAATACTTTATAGACGCGCACCGGCTGAGCGATATTCTTTACATTCTGTTCTCCCGAGAACTGATAGCCATATTTAAGCTTGTTTCGTACGCTATCAAACGCGGTTCCGGAAATGGATACCCCACCAGGGTCTGCCAAACCCTCGATCCGAGCAGCGATGTTGACCCCGTCACCGTGGATGCGATGACCGTCTTGAACGACGTCGCCCAGATTGACGCCGATCCGGAAGGCCATTTTGCGGTTTTCAGGTAAATCCAGGTTATCTTCTTCAAGTGTCTTCTGGATCTCCACCGCGCATGAGACCGCATCAACGATGCTGTTAAATTCCGCCAGAATGTTATCACCCGGGGAGTCCACAACCCGCCCGTCGAAGGCCTCAATTTTTTGGAAGATCAGATTACGATGTGATTTCAGAGTGCTGACAGTGGCAAACTCATCCTCACCCATTAGGCGGCTGTAACCGACCACATCCGCACTGAGGATGGCGGTCAGTCTGCGTTTGTAGTTTTCTTCAGCCATTTGGGACCTCCAAAACTAAACGCAATATAATTTTTAGATTTGAAAGGGTGATAAGTGTTCTCGAGAAGGAATTCAGCCAGTGATTATCAGAACATTATCAGGCTCAGCGTGAATTATGTACAAATAACGCAACGGGTGAAGAATTATCAAGATATTCGATGTCTTAGCTATAATTGATGGGTTTCAGAGAAAGCGTTGTCATTATTCATCGTATAACAAGAACATAACCTTCCATAGTCTGCACTTCCATGATGAAATCGGCAAGTGAGGATTAATAGCCCTATGTGACTCCTACTACCCACTCTCGGATAGCAATGTTTCGGCCAAATGTTCGAAGGTGGTCGGCGAGACGCCAAAACCACCTTGGAATGGGTCGCTGAGTGCCAGGATGAGATACAGAACCAAACCGAAAAAGGCAGGGTATAGTGAAGCGAGAGCGACAAGCGGCACTTTGGGTCGGAAAGCCCCGAAGCATGCCATGGTAACGAGAAATCCGAAAAATACAGTATAGACATATGCTGGTGGCTTCGCCAGGGCGTTATCCAATCGGATCAACCGATAATTCGACACGGCATCGAGGTCACTCAGGAGCCGGGACCACAGCTCCTTCTGAACTTCAGTGTGCGGGTACAACTCTACTATGCTACGGGAAATTCGCTTTCGTAGAATTCCTGTCTTCTGACCGAGCTGGTCTCCTGCCAGCGCCACCCAGTCGTCCTCGATAATGGCTTGTACATATTTGATCAGCTCAAATCGAATTTCTTGAGTCCCCTCGTCATCGAACTGTCGTAGACCGTTAAATAAGTCTGCTATGGCCGCACCCTCGCGTTGTACGGCCTTTTCTATGGTCCTCATCTCAGAGACGACATCCGTAAAGGCCAGTGAGAGCATCAGGCCGACCAGAATCCCAACCACGCTGAACAAACCCTCTGTCGGTCCTTTCGACGCGTCGGTCCAATGCCTGCCGATGAGTCCATAAAAGATACCGTACACCATGAGACCTACGGCAGTCGCCAGCACCATGGAAATCAAGATGCCGCTGAAAGTCGGTAGTGAGAGCAAAAAATCGATCATAAGGCCAATTCCAGTCTCGGACCAATTTCCTTGAATCCGATTCGGTTATAAAACTTAACCGTTCTCTGCCCACCGACAATAGACGCTTCTTCTGTAGCAGCCATCCTGATCTGAAAATTAGCACCCCTATCATATAGTCCCATTGGTGCAACGATCCAGCAGGTAGAAAATGGATTTGTAGAAGATCCCGCTGTGGAGAGAAAGACCGATCTCGCAGGTACGGCTGTTGGAATAGCCGACGGTGCAGACCCCCTCAACCGCCGGTTTCAAATCCATCAGGGCAGCGGCGTTCAATTCCGGGAACGTAAAACCGCGGTCCCCTGCGAATCCGCAACAGCCCACGCGCTCGGGAACCACCACATTTTCCGCGCACTTCTGGGCAACTGCCATGAACTTGCCGTCCAGCCCCATTTTCTGAGAGCTGCAGGTGGTATGAATGGCCACCGATTCTTTCAGTTGGTTGATTTTTAATTTGTCTAGCAAATGATCATGGGCGAATTCGACCGGTTCGAACAGCTTCAGACGGTCCGTGAACAAACGGCGCATCCTCAGCAGACAGGGAGTGGTATCGCACACTACCGGAATTTCTCCGCCGCGGGACACGTCCAGCAGCGCGGCCTCAAGTTCGGCGGCTTTTTCGGCCCCCACCCGGACAAAGCCCTTGCTGGAAAACGGCATGCCGCAGCACAGACGATCCATGTCCGGCGGATAAATGGCGCGGTATCCGGCTTTGTGAAACACCCGCTCGGCAACAGTCACCAGTGAATCTTCGTCCGGATCCCCCTGAGCCGGTCCCATAGTGCGGGCCACGCAACTCGGGAAGTAAACCACAGGGCGTCCGCCATTCGGATTGGTGCTCCGTTGGATCTGAGAATTGGCAGCGGTGGGCATGGCGCGGGTCCACAACGGCAGACGGTTGCCGCTGACACGCCGGGCCGTTTCGGCAACGGCCGTCATGGCCGTTGAGCCGACCAGCCTGTGGACGGCATCCGTAAGCCGAAGTCCCAGACCGACGCCGGTGGTGACCGGTCCCATGTGCCGCCCAACAGCTCGGGCCAATGATTCGGTGGCGGTGTTTTCCACTTTGAGTTGTCGAAGGGCCTTTGTCAGCTCGCCGGTATTGATATCCACGGGGCAGGCCATTTCGCAGAGGCCGTCGGCAGCACAGGTATAGTCGCCCTGATAAAGGTAGTCCCTCAGGAGCGTCTGAAGTCTTTTCGAATCGTTCCGGCTCCGTTTAAGTCGTGAAATTTCTCGTTGAATGGTGATCCGCTGTCGCGGCGTGAGGGTCAGGTTTTTTGACGGGCACACCACTTCACAGAATCCGCATTCGATGCACTTGTCGACGATTTCGTGGCTGGCGGGAAGCGGTTTCAAATTCTTGACATGGATGTTGGGATCGGAATTGAGGATCACACCGGGATTGAGCAGATTTCGTGGATCGAAGATATCCTTGATCTCTTTCATCAACTGGTACGCTTCCGCACCCCATTCCAGTTCCACATAAGGGGCCATGTTGCGGCCGGTCCCGTGCTCGGCTTTGAGAGAACCGTCGTATTTTTCCACCACCATCACGCTCACGTCATGCATGAACTTCCGGTATCGTTCGACCTCCTCTGTGGTGCTGAAATCCTGGGTGAACACAAAATGCAGATTGCCCTCGAGGGCATGGCCGAAGATGATCGCCTCGTCGTAGTGGTACTCAGCCAAAATGTCCTGGAGGTTCAACGTGGCGTCTGCCAGCCTGTCGATGGGAAACGCCACATCTTCGATGATAACAGTGGTACCTGTTTCCCGCATGGCGCCTACCGCCGGAAACAGACCTTTCCGGATGTTCCAGAGAGCGGTGTATTCGTCCATCCGATCGGTAAACTCAAGGGGCCGTTCTCGGGGGATATCCTGGATGGATTTGGAAATCTGCTCGATCTGTTCATGGAGTGTATCCGGATCCGACGCGCGTGTTTCCACGAGAAGGGCCGCGGCTCCGGCAGACAGGATCTTCAGAAAATCGGGGACGGCGGGTTTGTTCTCCACCGATCGCAAGGCGGCGCGGTCCATCAGTTCCACAGCAGCCACCGGCTGGCTCCTGAGCACCGTTGCCGCCATACAGGCCTCCTTGATGCCCGGGAAAATAATGAGGGCGCTCGCCTTGTGGGGATGCTCCTCAACGGTGTGGTAAACGATTTCGGAGAGAAAACCGAGGGTGCCTTCCGATCCGATCATGAGGTGGGCCAGGATATCGAACGGGTCCTTAAAGTCCACCAGGGCGTTCAGACTGTAGCCGGTCGTATTTTTGATCTTGAACTTATGGCGGATCCGTTCCGCCAGCCGGGTGTTGCCGCGAACCCGCTTTGCCATGGCGGCGAGTCGATCCATGAGATCGGAGTGGGATCGCTCAAATTCGCTTCGACTTTCCTGATCTGCGGTGTCCAGGACCGTCCCGTCCTGAAACACCACCCGTATGCTGGCGAGGGTGTTGTAACTGTTCTGGGCCGTTCCGCAGCACATGCCGCTGGCATTGTTGGCGGCAATTCCGCCGATCATGGCGGCATTGATGGAAGCCGGGTCCGGTCCTATTTTGCGCCCCAGGGGCAACAAATAGCGGTTGGCCTGCCCCCCGATGATACCCGGCTGCAATTTGATTTTGTCTCCGCCGCCGAGGATCTCGTAGGCCTTCCAGTTGTCTCCGGCGATCACAAGAACGGCGTCGGTGACGGCCTGCCCAGACAGGCTGGTTCCGGCGGCCCGAAAGGTCACGGGAACATCGCACCCGTCTGCGGCTTTCAAGATCCCGGATACTTCCGATTCATTGGCTGCCTTGACCACGATCTTGGGGATCAACCGGTAAAAGCTGGCATCGGTTCCAAAGGCCAGGGTCCGCAAGGGATCGGTAATGATGCGTTGGTTTGGTATGAAGGATGAAATGCGTTGGGCGAATCGGCGAAAGCCGTCCGGAAGATGTGAATCTGGAGGCATGGCGGTCATGATGGTCTCCGATAGTAGGTGTACGGTTCAATTGCCTGTCATCATCGAGTCGCATATCCTAAGAAGGAATGGCCGCTCGATCGCGAATTGAATTCTGATTCCATATAATCTGTATTTTCCCAATTTGCACAAGTTTTTTCTGGACATATATCCAAGAATCGGCAAGGAATCGATAAACTCCAGGAGGCATCATGATTACCGTAGAAACAATTGATGAGCAAACTTTCAAGGTAACCGTGGCCGGGCAAAGCACAACGACCCATATGGTTACCGTCGAACCCGCCTATTATCAGAAGCTTACCGGAGGGCTGGTTCCGATAGAGGAACTGGTCAAACGATCCTTTGAATTTTTACTGGATCGGGAGAGCAACACCAGCATTCTAACCCGGTTTGATCTTCCGGTGATCGGCCATTATTTCCCCGAGTATGAAGGCACCATTTCCAAAAAAATTTAGGCCGCTCCAAACTCTTGGATGGATATGGCTCAATTTTTCTTGTATGGTTCGTCCACATGGCGTGGGTTGCCATACTTGTTAACATTACTGGGCGAAAGGAATTTCTGTGGGCAGCACTATCGCAACAATTATCTCGTGGCTGGGAGGGGCGGTCTTTACCTATGTATGGCTCATGCGGGTCGGCAAACTCCGCGACGAGGGAATGGGGTGGCTTGACGCCACGTTCAAAAAAAACGACCTGCGGTGGTTCGGCGCCATGGGCCTGGGTACGTTGATTGCAATGACCATTGCCTACTCCCCCGGCCCCCACTAAGGTCCCACTTCTACCGCTATTCGAGATAGGTTCTAGCCCCGACATAACGCCGGCTAAAATAGCTATTGGACAGGGATTCAGATTCGATCTTCCGGCCGCTTTTGGGGGCATGGATAAACTTCCCATCGCCGGCATAGATACCGACGTGAGAGACCCTCTTACCCCCTGCTGTGGCGAAAAACACCAGATCCCCGCGCTGCAGATGTCGACGGGAGATTGGCGTGCCGGTCTGGTACTGCTGGGTCGAGGAGCGGGGCAGGTTAAGGCCGTTGAGCCGGTAGACGGTCATGGTCAAGCCGCTGCAATCAAATCCGCTCTCCGGCGATGCTCCCCCCCACCGATAGGGAAGACCGATATATTCCTCCGCTGTCCGTACGATGTTCCTCCGCAGAGTGGACCCTGAATATCGTCTGTTTCCTCCGGGGCGGACGATGTAATAATCCTCGACGATTCCGCGGGCCACTAACTTTTTGCCCTTTTGGCGAGCCTGGTCTTTCGAATCAAAGTTTCCGAAGCGGACTTTGAACAGGCCGTCTTTATCCGCAAAGTAATACGCATCCAATCCTCGCCGCTTCAGGGACTCTGCAAAACGGGATGCGTTCCCGGTTTTACTGAAGGCCCCCACCTGGATGCTGTACTCCAGCGTCACCACCTGTTTGTGGGGCCTGTCGGGTGTTGGGGCAGGCGAAACGTCAGGCTGGTGACCGCATGCCATCGGGAGCAGCCATAATGTCAGGGCGATGACGACCCACTGGAAGTATTGCATCGTGATGTTTCCTGTTGTCATGCCAGTTCTGGTGCCGGCTCTCGGATGTAATGGTGACATTTGACGGCTTAGAATCTTCCTAGTGATCGCCGGGCCCATCAGCCAAATTCGAATTTCGAAAATCGAATCTCGAAATTCACCCGAGGCGGGCAGGAATCCGAAATTCAAATGACAAAAACAAACTGCTATCTGAAAACACAGATATTTTGGATTTTGAACCTTGTTTCGTATTTCGTGCTTCGATATTAACCCTACTTGTGCCAGCTGAGATGCATCGCCTCTTTAGGCTTTTCAAAGCCATTTAGAGGGCGCATAGGCTATTGGTCTTTTTTTTGGAGCCTTTCGATCTGGGCATTCGCCAGTTTTCCCATGGCACGGGAAATCCCGCCGGGATCCCCCAGCGCCCGCCGGTAATGTTGAATGGCGGATTGGCGATTCTCCAGCCATTCGTAGTTTATGGCAATCCGGAAATTGGCGATAAAGTGGTTTGGCTCAAGGTCAATTGCTTCCGCGAGGCATTGAATGCTCTGTTCAGGATCTGCTTTGCTTTCATGGATCCGGGCCAACAGAACCAACAGGGCGAATCGAAGATCGGTATCGTCGCTCGCCGGGTTGTCGTGAATGTATTCCCGGCAGCGGTCCATCGCGGAAGCCTTGGGGGTGTCGTCCGTTGAATATAGCTTTTCCAGCGCTTCGGCTCCCAGTTTGTCGGCAATCTGCTGACGGATGTGTTCGTCGAGCCGTTTTTCATGAAAATCATATTCGCTGGTGCAGTCTTTGGTGCTGGGAAATAAATTGGCCCGAAGCATGGGAAGGGCAATGGATATGAGGGCGGCTGCCCCGATGAGCCATAGTGGATGCACACCTTCGGCGCCCAGCAGCCAATAGGTGACAGCCAGCACCGTAAACAGCACCCCGCCGATGGCAAGGACCAGCATCGGAAGCTTGCTTGAAGAGGGTTTCTCATCTGAATGGTGCGAGTGTTCCCGTTGTATCATAATTCCCTAACCCGGACATTGCAATTTTCGGGCTAAGCGCTTGTCGAATGGGGTCGTCGGCTACGATGATTTGCATCCGGCCCCGGTATTATACCGTAAAATACCCGACATACCAGGGAGAAATGTTGTTTTAACTTGCAATTCGTTGGAAATTCGAAATCGATCTGATACAGGAGAGGCAAAGGCGGAACCCATCCGGCGGTCCGCCCGTAAAAACCAAAACCTTATTCAGGAGCAGTCCCATGGCAGAGAACTCTGAAAACGAACACCCCGATGGTGAGGAAAGTTTTGCCGATCTTCTGGACTCTTACAGCGCAGGGATGAAAGACGATCTTCAAATCGGGGACAAAATAAAAGGGAAAATTATTTCCATTGGAAAAGAGTCGGTCTTTCTTGACACCGGCACCAAGGTCGACGGTGCCGTCGACAGGAGTGAACTGTTAGACGAGGAAGGCAACCTGGCATATGCCGAAGGTGATGAACTGGAACTGTATGTGGTGGCTTTCGATGAACATGAGATCCGCTTGTCGAAAGCCATTTCCGGTATCGGTGGACTCGACATGCTTCAGGATGCCTACGCCAACGCCATCCCGGTAGAGGGTAAAGTCAATGCCACCTGTAAAGGCGGTTTCCATGTGGAGATCGTTCAACGGCGGGCCTTTTGTCCGATCAGCCAGATTGACATCTCCTATGTCGAAACACCGGAGGATTATGTCGGTAACACCTATGAATTTCTGATCATGAAACTGGAGGAGCGGGGCAAAAACATCGTTGTGTCCCGGCGTAAAATTCTAGCCCAGGAGATGGCAAAAGAAAAAGCGGCCTTTCTCGATAGATTAAAAGAGGGCGATGTGCTGGATGGCCGGGTCACCAAGGTGATGCCCTATGGTGCTTTTGTTGAACTGATTCCGGGGGTCGAGGGGTTGGTGCACGTTTCCGAACTGAGCTGGTCCCGGGTGGAGAAGCCTGAGGATGTGGTTCGTGCGGATGATCGTGTCTCCGTAGTGGTGACCGCCGTGGGTGGGGAAGACAAGAAGGGACAACAGAAAATTTCTCTTTCCATGAAGCAGGTAGACAGCGATCCTTGGGATTCGGTCTCCGAAACATTTCGTCCCGGGGACAAAGTGAGCGGGACGGTCACGCGCTGCGCTAAATTCGGCGCCTTTGTAGAGATTTCACCGGGCATTGAAGGATTGGTCCATATTAGCGAGATGAGTTATGTCAAACGGGTGGTACGGCCCGACGATGTCGTTCAACCGGGAGAATCGGTTTCCGTCCTGGTCAAAGAGGTCGATGCCGGGAACCGCCGGATCTCTCTCAGTATCCGGGATGCGGAAGGTGATCCATGGGCAGATGTGTCTGATAAATACCGCACCGGGCAGAAGGTCAACGGCATTCTGGAGAAAAAGGAACCCTTCGGCTATTTTGTTACCCTCGAACCGGGTATCACCGGTCTTCTTCCCAAATCCAAGATCCAGCGGGCAACTCACACCGGAGACCTTGAAAAGCTCAAAGAAGGTGACTCCCTGCCGGTTACCATCGGGGAGATACTCCCTCGCGACCGCAAAATTACCCTGGCACCCGGGGATGCCGCGGAGGAGGGCGCCTGGCAGAGCTACACAGTCCGCACAGATACCCCCCCCATGAGTGATCTCGCCGAAAAACTGCAACAGGCTTTGGCTACCAAAAAGAAGAAATAGAATGCCCGCCCGGCTCGTTTTTTCGGAGGCATCCATCGGCGCAGCAGAGTGCGGAGTCGATGCCGGAATTGGAAAAAACGGGCAAAATTGTGTATACAGTAATGCCCAGAAACCCAATATCAGCGGATGGGTAACTAACTCAAGAACGCTTTCGGAACGAACAGGGTGATGAATGGAAATGCCAGGTAATCATCGCATCCGGGTCGCATGGTGCGGCATCGCATTGCTACTGTTGGTGGTATGGAGCTGCGCCCCAGCACCCACCGTGAAGCCGCCACCCGACATTCTCGAACCGGGCGGAGAGGTCTGGGTACAGGCCGAACAGTTGTACGAAGAGGGGGCGATCGAAGAGGCCCGACCGATCTTCGAACAATATGTGACCGAATTTCCCACCGGAAGCTATGCTCCGGCTGCGTTGATGCGTTTGGGGGACATTTACAGCCGCCTCGATCGCCCGGATCAAAGTATCGCAGCCTATCAACGGGTGGCGGCCGATTATCCGGACAATCCCATGGCGGCCGATGCCTTGATCGCACTGATTCGGACATTTTACCTGGCCGATGAATATCAGAAAGCCCTGGAAATTGCCTCCGATCTTATCCAGCGACCGGTTTCCGAACGGCACATCTACCTGACCTACATCCTCCTGGGGGATATCCATCTGGCCATCGAAGCGCCTCAGGATGCGGTCACATTTTATACCATGGCTTATGACAAGGCGTCGGAGAGCGACAAAGAAAATACCGTCGCCAAGCTCAAACAGGCCGTGAGACAGCTGCAAACCGAAGACATCGTGACGCTGTTAAATCGATTGAGCGCGGATCTGCCGGTCAGCTACCTGCTCTATCAGCTGGCTCTCAACGCCATCGAAGAAAAGGATTACGGAGACGCCATCAGTGCCCTGGATGAACTGGCGGCCCGGTTTCCAGGCCATGAATACGCGCCCGATGCCCTGGCCCTCATCGATGAACTTAAAACCAGTTATGTATATCAGCGGGATGTCATCGGCGTGCTACTGCCTCTCAGCGGATCTTATCGACCTTATGGAGTACGCGCTCTACAGGGTATCGAGTTGGCGCTGTTCAACCACAATCAGCGGCCCGGGGCGCTGCCCATCCGCCTGATGGTCCGCGATACCGGAGCAGACCCCGGAACGGCGGTCGAGATGGTGCAGGAGATGTTCAGGGAACAGGTTGCCATCATTATCGGGCCGATCATCGCCGCCGAGGCTGCGGCCGCCGAAGCGGAAGCCCTTGGCATACCGATTCTCACGCTGACCCAGAAAGACGGCATCCCGGAGCTGGGGAACTTTGTGTTCCGCAACTTCCTCACCCCCCGTATGCAAGTCGAGACCATGGTATCCTACGCCGTCCAGGAACTCGGAATAAAACGGTTTGCAGTGCTCTATCCGGACGAGAATTACGGCGATACCTTTATGAATCTGTTTTGGGACCAGGTGGTCAAGCAGGGCGGGCAGGTGGTCGGGCTCGAATCTTACCCGGTCGATCAAACGGATTTTGCCAAGCCGATAAAGAAGTTGGTCGGCCTCCATTATCCCTTGCCCAAGGCGTTCCCCCGGCAGGATGCGCCGGTTTTTGGGCAAGATGCGCCGGTGATTGGGCTCGATGCCGTTTATCTGGAAGAGATGATCCCGGGCCAAGCACTACCCCGGGAAGAGAGCGAGGAAAGTAACACCGAGCCAAAAATGCCGGAGGATGAAGGACCCAAAGCCATCGTCGACTTCGAAGCGGTGTTCCTCCCGGATGCCCCCACCAAGGCCGGACTGATCATTCCACAACTGGCCTATTACGATATTCACGATGTCTATCTGATGGGTACCAATCTGTGGCATTCGGATAAACTCCTTGAGATGGCCGGGGACTACATGGAAGGGGCACTAGTTGCCGAGGGGTTTTATGCGGACAGCCGCTTTGAAATCGTCCGTCAATTTGTGACGGATTTTGAAAGCGTCTATGGCCGGAAGCCCCGCTTCATCGAGGCCGTGGGGTTTGACACCGCCGGGATTGTCTTCGACACCGTCGATCGGATCAGCAGCGATTTCAGGAGCGGATTAAAGCTGGAGCTCCTGGGGCTGAACAATTACGCGGGCGTGACCGGACTGACCTCTTTCGACGAGGGCGGGGAAGCCAAAAAACAACTTACCCTGCTTCAGATCCACCGCAACCGATTCAAAGAGTTGGACCCATTCTCTATGGAAACCCCGCCTGTTTCCCCCGGGTTTCAAACCCTGGAGAGCAGCCCGACCCAGGAGCCCTGACAGCCTGGATATGAACCCTGCCTATGCTGCATACAACCTGATCGGAATGGGGCTGTTTCTTTCCCTGTTTCCACCCTTTCTGCTCTACACCCGGGCAACCGGGAAATATCGGCTGCAATTGGCCCAAAGACTTGGCCATTACAGCGAACAGACGCTGAAACACATCAAGGGCACGCCGCGTATTTGGATTCATGCCGTATCTGTGGGTGAAGTCACTGCAGCCACCGCTATCATCGAGGCTCTCAAGGAGTCCTTTCCAGGCAGTGCGGTTATTTTGTCGACGATGACCGAACAGGGCTATGAAATCGCTCAACAGCGGTATTCATCCGAGGTCACCTGCATCCTCGCCCCCATCGACACCGTCTTTTCCACCCGTCGTTCAATTCGGAGGATTCGACCGGATATTTTGGTTCTCATGGAAACGGAACTCTGGCCGATTTGGCTCAACCAGGCCAGTCGCCAGGGTATCCCCACAGCGCTGGTCAACGGGCGCCTTTCTGTTCGATCGTATTCCGGGTATCGGAAGATTCGACCGCTGATGCGTTCCGTGTTTGCCGATATCGATGTTTTGAGCATGATCAGCTCGGCCGATGCGGCCCGGGTTCAGGACTTGGGCGCAGATGGAGCCCGCATCCGCGTACACGGCAACGCAAAGTATGACGGACTGATCGATGCTGCCAGCGATCAGGTTCGACAGGACATGGAAACGCTTTTTGATCTGAGCGGCTCCGAACCGGTTCTCGTGGCGGGCAGTACGCGCGGTAATGAAGATGACATGGTGATCACGGCATTTCAGCGCATCCGGCGCACCCTGGATGATGCCATATTGATCATTGCGCCCCGGCATTTACCGAAGCTCGCGACGATCGAGGGGATACTCCGGAGAGAAGGTATCCGCTACCAGCTCCGATCGGAACTGAACCGGCCGGGTGCCCGACGGCAGGCTCCGGTTGTACTTCTTGACACCATTGGGGAGCTGTTTTCGGTCTACAGCATCGCAACCGTCGTGTTTTGCGGCGGCAGCCTGGTGCCCCTTGGCGGACAAAATGTTTTGGAACCGTCTGCGTGGGGAAAACCGGTGATTTACGGGCCCTCCATGGAAGATTTTCTGGATGCAAAACAGCTGCTGGAAAAGTTCGGTGGGGGAATTCAGGTGAACACTGCCGAAGCGCTGGAAGCGACCGTTCAGGGATTTTTCGTAGACAGGATAAAGGCTTCAAGCATTGGACGACGCGCATTCGAGGCGGTTTCGCAGAACCGGGGAGCCGGGAAAAGACATGCCGAAGAGATCGCCCGATTTCTCACCGAGTGATCCGGATATTTGACGAGTGCGCACAATCCTGCTATGTCATTGGATATATAAAGAATTCTTTTTTCCAGATCGTAATGATAATCGTTGCTGTCGCCGGTACACCAAAACTTCCTGGTGGGTAAAATGACCACGGCGGATCACCCTGAATCCTATCGGATCGAGAGTTTTGATACCTACGTGAGGATCAGATTTGAACCCGATGAGCTCATTACACCGGAGCTGATCTATGCGGTTCTGGAGAGGGAATTTAGACTGCCGCGAAGTAGCGCTGTGAACGATCTGTGGGACCTTCGGGGAAGTCTGCCCTGCGACGATTTAAATTACGACGCCATCGCGGCGATTGTCGATTTCATCAAGGAACGCTATCAGTCGGATTCACCCCATCGAAAAACAGCGGTTGTTGCAGATCAAAGCGCCAGTTACGGCATGGCACGGATTTTTGAGAGCCTCGCCCACAAGCTTCCCTATGAGGTCAGAATCTATGCCAGCGAGGATGAAGCGCTGGTATGGCTACACTCCTAGCCCGAACATTGCATGAACTCTTTTCAGCCCATTCATGCAATGTCAATCGTTGTTACGCAGCGTTCCCTGTCCGGTGGCCTCCATCACCGTGGACCAAAGGGTGCCTCGCGGATTCACCTTTTTGCGCTGTCCGGCCGAAGCCGACATGGGGACATACACGAAATGATTGTTCCAGTGACCGATCAGCGTCCGGTGTTTCCCGGCCATACCGGCGTGCACCGCCCCCCTTCCCAGGAACCCGCAAAACACGCTGTCGTTGGCATTTGCCGGAAGACTGCGAATCATATAGCTCGGGTCGATGTACTTTAAGGAGATGGGGACGTTCTTTTCCTTGAAATATCGCTGAATCGCTTCTTTCAAATAAAGGCCGATGTCCTTAAGGCGGATATTGCCGGAGGCGTCCGTTTCTTCTCCCCAGTCGTCGAAGTACTTCTGTCCGGCGCCTTCTGCGACGACGATCACCGCGTGGTTCCTCAATTTCAGTCTCTCTTCTACGGCATGGAGAAGCCCTTGGCTGCCGTCCAGATCGAAATCGACTTCCGGTATCAGTACGAAGTTGACATGCTGCTGGGCAAGGGTAGCGGTGGCCGCAATGAATCCGGAATGGCGGCCCATGAGTTTAATCAACCCGATCCCGTTCGGATAGGCTTCGGATTCGTTGTGTGCCCCCATGATCGCCTGCCGCGCCACTTCCACCGCCGTGTCAAAGCCGAAGCTCTTGGACACCATGTATATGTCGTTGTCAATGGTTTTGGGGATCCCGATCACGCTGATCTTACAGTTCCGTTGGGCGATTTCATCGGCAATACGGGTGGCGGCCATCAAGGTGCCGTCGCCGCCGATCATAAAAAGGATGCCGATGCTCATCCGCTCCAGAGCATCCACGATTTCTTCAATGGATTGGGGCCCCCTGGACGAACCAAGAATCGATCCGCCCATATCGAGGATATTGGCCACGGCACTCGGGTTGAGATCCATTACGTCGTGGCCGCATTCCGGTATGAACCCTTCCAGTCCGTACCGGATCCCATAAATTCTGCGCACACCGTACCCATAATAGAGTTCCAGAACGATCGAGCGGATAATGTCGTTCAACCCGGGGCACAACCCGCCGCATGTAACCAGGGCACATCGCAGTTTGCTCGGATCGAAGTATATTTTCTCCCGGGGGCCGGCCCGTTCAAAGGAAGGCAGTTCCTGCCCCTCATCCAGGCGACGGCGCATGGCAGCGACCTCTACATCGATGAGAATTCTGTCCTCGTCGGAGACAAACCGATAGCTGCTGTTATCCGTATTTTGGTTCCGGACAGGGGAGGGGATCTTCGGCACACCCAACGTGGGAATGTTTGTATCTATGAAATTCTGTTCCATGGTACTCTCCGGAATAAAATCGTTGCACGATTTTATGTAACGCGACGATGTCGCTCATAGGTCGAAAGGTTTACCCGCCGTTGTTGTGGCGGACTAAAATTTCCTGCAGTCCCGCTGAACGGGATTCCCGCCTTTATTCATTCAAAAACTACAACTACTTGGGAGATGATCCTCAAATGAAAACAAACGTATGTTATCATTAAGCGATGTCATACTTTTCTAACCACTGGTCGATGGCTTGCTCCCGCAAGGGATCGACCCGTTCCGGCATTTCCAGACACGTATCCCCCTCGATAAGTCCGAGACGATGGAGGATTTTCTTCATATAATAAGCAGGTGCATCGGCGTATAGCGCGTAAAACTCGGCAAGCATCACACCCACTTCCCAGATCGCCTGCTGATGCGTTTGGAACTGGCGTTCAATATCGTATCGATTCAAAGAGGACCTTACGATCTCCAGCCAACGTTCGGGCATCAAGTTGCTGCCCCCGGCCATAAGACCTCCGGTACCTGGATTTCTTAGAAATTCAGCCTCATTGCCGTCATAAAAAATAAAGTCCTTACGGGCACGAACCGCCTGTTGGTAATGGAGACTTCTCCGCAGGGACCCGATAAAAATCATGCCCCGGACAGTCGTATTGGTGACGATTTTTTTCAACACGGCGGTTCGGATGTTCCGGTGTCGGGTCGGGCCCTTCAAGGATTTCATATAGTCCGGATGGTTTCCCAGAATCCAGCTGTACCGGGTTTCGCCGGCCATCTGCTCAAATAGCTCCGGGAGATCGCGATTCCCATGATACACTAACGGATAGTCCACCCAGAACACATCACCGGTATAGGACATGCGATCGACAACCGATTCGACATTCTGCCTGAATCGCCGGGAATCTTCCAGGCTCGAACCGGTCACTGTCACCAGGACCGGCACGGTCCCGTTAATGATTTCCAGCGATACGGTGACCAGTTCCCGGCGCGTTGCGGAGGGTAGCCGCAATCCTTCTCCCCACACAGGATCACACAGCACGAATCCGTCTACAATCTCCCGGGTTCTCAACAGCAGGTGACCGAGTGATGCCGCGTCGAGGGTGTTATCGGACCTCAATGGGGTAAGTACCGGGCAGAGCAACCCTCTTGGACAGGGTGATGGATTATCTACCATTAAATTTGAACTCACCTTTTCCAAGAATATCGTGGAGATGCAGAATCCCGCGCACCCGGCCGATGGGGTTTGTTATGGGCAGCACGGTAATCTGAAATTTTTCCATGACGTTCAAGGCATCGTAGGTAGGCGTTTCCGGTCGTACCGTCCGTGGATTGGTTGTCATGACATGGTCGATAGACTGGCCGAGTATGTTCTCCCGCCGGGCGATGGCCCGCCGGATATCCCCGTCCGTGATGATTCCCACAAGAGCCTCTTTGTCATCCACGACCAGCGTGGCGCCCAGTTGGAGGCGTTCGATTTCGTCGATGGCCTCAGCCATGTTGGCGCCCTGTGAGACTTTAGGGACGGATTGGCCGGTCATCATGAGATCTTTTACACGGCTCGTGAGCCGTTGCCCCAGCGCACCACCGGGATGGTATCGTTTGAAATCACTGGGTTTGAAATCACGCTTGTTGATCAGAACGACGGCAAGGGCATCTCCCATGGCCAAAAGGGCGGTCGTGCTGGTGGTCGGCGCCAGGCCCAAGGGACAGGCTTCACGGTCAACCCCGACATTGATGACGATGTCGCTGCCACGGGCCAGAGTGGATTCCATGTTCCCTGTAAATGCAATGATCGGGCAGCCGATATGGCGGATGCTGGGCAGCAGGATGTTCAATTCATCAGTTTCGCCGCTATTGGACAAGGCCAGAAACACATCGTCCTCGCTGACGATTCCAAGATCGCCGTGAACCGCCTCAACCGGATGCAGGAAAAGGGATCGGGTCCCGGTGCTGTTCAGTGTGGCAACGATTTTCCGTGCGACAATTCCCGATTTGCCGATGCCTGCGACAATCACACGTCCTTTGGCGTCATAGATGGTGTCCACCATCTCGACGAAACGGTCGTCAATGCGGTTTGCCAGCTTGAGGATGCCTTCCGCCTCCAATTTCAGAACCTCGATGGCATGATCTTTGATCATATACCTATGCCTTGTGATAAACGGGTTCGCTTCATTTTTTTCCCATGTGTGAAGTGCGGGACGAGATCGGATTCGATGACAATCCTTGTTAAAACACAATTATGGTGCTTCAGTGGAAGTGCTGAAACAAAAATTGGTAAATGCACTGCATCTTGTCAGGGTATAACAAAAATCCCTCGCAGCGGAGCTGGAGGGGTGCCCGCCATCTGAAAGGTTGAAAAGCCCGCCACAACAACGGCGGGCAAATCCGCCAAAGGCGGACAAGCATTTCGACAAACTGAGCGACATCGTCGCGTTTCATAAAATCGTTGGACGATTTTATTCGGCCTATTTCGCAGTTTTCCTGTATAAAGTCAACAAATGCCCATTTTCCAATGGGTTGACGCAAAATCCGTCTTGATTCAGAAAAATCTTAAAATTATAGATTAGGGAATTGATTCCTCTTGACAAGGGAAATTTCGTTCTTTATAAAGCGCCTGATTTCGAACCTGGTATTCGATTCACGATACCAGGTTTTTTTGATAGCGATGGCGGCATCGCAACAGAATCCTTGTGGAAGGGAGGTGATACCCATGATTTGCGAAACGATCCGAAAGGGTGCGGAATGCCCTTTTATGACGGCAACAGGCTGCAGCTACAATGGTGGGAAATGCCATATGGTTGTTGAGAAGTGCGAAGGCTGCAACAAGACCTCCGAATTCAATACCGGATGGTACTGCACCGCATGCCCGGACCCGGCCATGAAATGGAAGAATGGAACATGCAATCTGGCATCCCACGTTAAAGCAGCGACCACGAGCAATGCTCAAAAAATCAATCCGCTGAAAGCATCCAAACGAGGGAGCAGGTAAATGGAGCCCATTGACCAGCCATAGACCTCGCCCATACCGGGCGGGGTCTTTTTCTTTGCGCTTCTCCAACTTTGTTGGAGAAGAGGATTCAAGGATTCAAGGATCCAAGGTTTACCCGCACGCCTGAGGCGCATAAATCCTCCAGAGGCGGATGAACCTGTGGCGGCGCCTGAGGCGACCAGAGGGCCAAGGGTGCAACCGCTTCCGGCGTCTCCAAAGACACTCAGGATTCGTTTTGTGGTGCATTAACGAGAGCGTTCCCCATTATTCCGACTTCCGCGTTTATCCTCCTGATTTTTAAAGATTCATTTCTTGACCTTTCACCCATCAGACAGTAAGTAACGGCAATCAAGATCCGGGCGCCGGGCGTCGACTCTGGGATGTTGCCGGGACCGGTGGAGGTTTTTTAAGGGAAATCCGGATCGGGACCAGGGATACCTTGGATACATTTTGACACAGGGAGGATGAGGACGATGAATCCGATTGCGCTAGAATTGAACGAAACCTTGAAAGAGGCCAATCCACACCTCTTCGACATGTTATCCACGGTAGGGCGTCATCTCTTTTTTCCAAAAGGTATTTTAACCCAGGGCGCAGAGGCCAAGGAGAAAGCGCATCGAATGAACGCCACCATCGGCATTGCCACCGACGCTGACGGGATTATGCACCTGCCTTCGGTGATGGCGGAAATCCCGAATATGAAACCCGAAGGGTCCATCACCTATGCGCCGTCTTACGGTCTGCAGGACCTTCGAGTAGCTTGGAAAGAGGCCCTGCGGGACAAAAATCCATCGATTGGGGACTCTGCCATCAGTCTGCCGGTGGTGACCAGCGGTATTACCCATGCTGTCAGCGTCTTTGCCGATCTTTGGGTGGAACCCGGCGATACCGTCATCCTTCCGGACATGATGTGGGGCAACTACCGGATGATTCTGTCCGTCCGCAAGGGTGCCGAGATCGTCACCTACCCGATTTTTACCGAAGACTTTAAATACAATCTGGATGCTTTCGAGGACATGGTCCGGACCCAGGCGGCTCAACGCGATAAGATCATCGTTATTCTGAACTTTCCCCATAATCCCTCCGGATATACCGTCAGCCGGGAGGAGGGCCAGCGGATGGCGGACATCCTGGTTGACATCGCCTCCCAGGGGACGAATGTCATCGCTGCCATGGACGACTCTTACTTCGGACTCTTTTTCGAAGAAGAGACCATGAAGGAATCCCCCTTTGCGCTGCTTTGCGGAAGGCATCCCCGGCTGCTGGCCGTGAAAATGGACGGCGCCACAAAGGAGAATTACGTATGGGGGCTCCGGGTGGGATTTCTCACCTATGGGGCCAGTTTCGAGGGAGATCCAGCGGTAGCCTACGACGCTTTGGAACGGAAAACCGCCGGCTGTGTCCGGGGCAGCATTTCCAATGCCTCACACATCGGCCAGGCCCTTGTTCTGAAGCTGATGCGGAGCTCCAGCTACGCCGATGAAAAGGCCGAAAAGTTTCAAGTCATGAAAGCCCGCGCTCAACGCGTAAAGGCAGTACTCACCGATCCGAAGTATGCAGATGCCTGGGATGTGTATCCATTTAATTCGGGATACTTCATGTGCCTGCGGATGCGACACGTGAACGCAGAAGCGCTGCGTGTCCATCTTTTGGACACATACGGCATCGGCTTGATTTCCCTGGGCGAGCGAAATCTCAGGGTCGCGTTTTCCTGCCTGGAGGAAAATCAAATTTCGGAGCTGTTCGACCTGGTCTACAAGGGGGCACTGGAACTGGCCTAGACATAAGGAATTCATCATATTCCGTTCGCGCCGTTCCGATCGGCCCACCAAGAGCACGAAGGACACGAAGAAAAAAACAGGTATTCCTTCGTGGCTATCGTGCTCTTATTACATGAACTCTCTTCAGGAGTTGTGTAAAGACAACAAAACTAAACCGATTGTTCGATTATCTTTAGATGTAGTCGAAGCCTGGTGCCGGAAAGACGGTTCTACCAGGATGGCGTGACGATATGGCCGACCTTACCGGACTGAAAAATTCTATTGCGGGTTTCTTTGGCCGCCGTCGTTCGTTTAATCTCGCCCGGGCGGGGCGGTGGACTGTACGTTTTGTGGTGATCGGCCTGATTGCCGGTATGGGCTCCATCGTCTTCCACTATCTCTGTCAGCTCGGCATGCATGTCTTCATGGATTTGCTGGCGGGGTACCGGCCGCCGCCCCCGGCCGGTGAACATCATCTGTTTCCCCCATCTGACCGTGTCTTCAATCGCTGGGTGTTGTTATTTCTCCCCGCCTTTGGCGGCATCTTGAGCGGCTGGCTGGTGTATACCTTTGCCCCGGAGGCCGAAGGGCACGGGACCGATGCTGCCATAGACGCGTATCATCGCAAAGGTGGTTTCATGCGGGGTCGGGTTCCCATCATCAAAACCATTGCATCGGCCATTACCCTGACCACAGGCGGGTCCGGCGGCCGGGAGGGACCCATCGCACAGATCGGCGCCGGCTTCGGTTCTTTTCTGGCGACCACCCTGAAACTTTCCGACCGGGAGCGCCGAATCATGATGGCCGCAGGCATTGCCGCCGGTGTGGGCAGTATTTTTCGGGCTCCGCTGGCCGGTGCACTGTTTGCTGCCGAGGTGCTGTACCGGGACCCGGAATTTGAATCCGAGGTCATTATTCCCGCCGGCATATCGTCCGTGGTGGCCTATTGCCTGTTTTGTCTGGTCTTTGGCTGGGGATCACTGTTTGATTCCCCGGATTTCGTCTTTCGAAATCCCCTGGAACTGGGCCCCTATCTGGTGCTGGCTCTGGTACTGGTTGCAACCGGAATTTTTTACGTCAAGTCTTTCTACGGTGTGACCCATTTTTTTAAGGCGTTGGGTATCCCGAATTACTTTAAACCGGTGCTGGGCGGCCTCTGCACGGGTATCATCGGCTTTTTTCTGCCCCAAACCCTGGCGTTCGGATACGGCTACGTCCAGCAGGCGATCTTTGACCAGCGGACGATTCCATTCCTGCTAACCCTTGCCATCGGAAAAATTCTGACCACCTCATTTTCCATTGGATCGGGCGGTAGCGGCGGTGTGTTCGGACCTTCGGTGGTGATTGGCGGTGCCATGGGAGGCGTGGTCGGGCTCATATTTCATCAAATTATGCCCGGAGTGGTCACCGAACCGGGTGCCTTTGTGGTGGTGGGCATGGCCGGCTTTTTTACCGCGGTGTCCAATACGCCCATATCGACCATCATTTTCGTCAGTGAGATGACCAATTCTTATCATTTGCTGCTTCCCAGTCTGCTGGTCTGTTCGGTGTCCTACCTGGCGGCGCAGCGCTGGACGATCTACGAGCGTCAGGTGAAAACACGCATCGACTCGCCGGCCCATGCCGGGGACTTTTTTATGGACGTACTGCAGGCCATCCGGGTGAAGGATCTCATGCCGCGGGTTCAGCGGGTGAAGCTGATTCCCGAGAGCATGCCCTTTCGGGAATTTAAAAACTATTTCTCACAGACCAAGCAGCACTATTTTCCGGTGATGAACTACGACGGACGGTTGACCGGAATTTTTTCCAGTACGGACATTCGAGGCGTCCTGTTTTCGTCTGAGATCGAACACCTGGTCGTGATGAAGGATATTTGTACTTCGGATATTATCGTGACCACGCCCGCGGACGACCTGAACTCGGTGTTCCAGAAATTTACCCAGAAGAATATCGACAGCCTGCCGGTGGTTCGTGATGAAGACCACGGTATCCTGATCGGGATGCTCAACCGACGGGAGGTGATTGCCTTTTACAATGACCAGATTCAGGAGCTCAAAGGGCAGGCCGGGCGTCGGGAAACAGAAGACGAAGAGATTCTCGAAGAGCTCCGCGACGGGTGATCCGGCCATGTCGGCCGGATATGGTCTGCGTGTGTCGAGCGACCCTGAGTCCCGCCTTGGCGGGATCGAAGGGGAGCGGGCGGCTAAATAGGATTCAGGCAGTGGGATACTACCGACTCACTCATTATTTTTGTTCATAGTACCATAGTTTTATAGGATAGATTCAGCCGGTGCGGATCTTATGATATATGGAAAATTTGTTGCATCCTACACACAACGGCACGATATTCTGAGTTAGAATGTAAACACAACGAGCAGGTGAACTAAATGAACGTCGGATTTGTTGGATGGCGGGGGATGGTCGGTTCGATCCTGATGGATCGGATGCTGGCGGAGAACGATTTTAGCGGAATTAATGCCGTTTTCTTTTCCACATCTCAGGTCGGGAAGAAAGGACCGAACATCGGTCGTGATGTGCCGCCCGTGGAAAATGCGATGGACCTGAAACGTCTGGCGGAACTGGATATCATCATTTCCAGCCAGGGAGGCGGTTACACTCAGGAATGCCACCCCCAGTTGAGGAATAACGGTTGGAAAGGATACTGGATCGATGCTGCGTCCACTCTGCGGATGGAGGACAACAGCGTCATCGTTCTGGATCCGGTGAACCGTTCGGTAATCGATGACGCCCTGGCCGACGGTGTTAAAGATTATATCGGCGGCAACTGTACGGTTTCCCTGATGCTCATGGCCCTGGGGGGGCTTTTCGAACAAAATCTCATCGAGTGGATGACGTCCATGACCTACCAATCGGCCTCCGGGGCCGGTGCCAAGAACATGCGCGAACTGGTCACCCAGATGCAGGCCATCGGAACGGAAGCGTCGCCGCTGCTGAGTGATCCATCGACAGCGATCCATGCCCTGGATCAACAAGTCGCCCAAAGCATCCGTGGGGATACCTTTCCCACAGACCATTTTGGCGTACCCCTGGCCGCCAGCCTCATTCCGTGGATTGATCGTCCCATGGACAGCGGACAGACCCGGGAGGAGTGGAAAGGTTATGCCGAAACCAATAAAATTCTTGGACGCGGGGCTAATCCGGTTCCCATAGACGGCCAATGTGTTCGGATTGGCGCCATGCGTTGCCACAGCCAGGCGTTTACCATTAAATTGACGCAAGATCTCTCCGTAGACGAGATCAAGGCAACTATTGCCGCTCACAATGACTGGGTGTCGGTGGTTCCCAATGAGAAAGAGATCACCATGCGCGAGCTGACCCCCGCCAAAGTCACCGGCACTCTGGGGGTTCCGGTGGGCAGAATTCGGAAACTGAACATGGGTCCGGAGTACGTGACCGCATTTTCAGTGGGAGATCAGCTCCTGTGGGGGGCGGCGGAACCATTGCGACGGATGTTACGCATTCTGCTCGAATACCTAAGTTAACATCTCGGGAACGAATTCAAGAATACGCTTGTCTTGAAAGCTCCAGATCCAAGAAATATCTGGATGAGAAGGGTCGATTCACGATGGTGGGTCGACCCTTCTGTATTTTCCCATGACCGTTGACAGCGGCACTGTGATGTCAACGGGACGCCTGGCGGGCGAGTCGATCCCAGTAATGATACCCCCTGAAAAAGTGTTTAACTGGAGCAGTCGATACCGGCTTGGGGAGGCATAAATCGCGCTCTGTTCCAGGTCCGCGACCAGAAGCCGCTGACGTCTTCGGAAGAAATACTTCCACTGGGGAACGGCAAGATACCGAGAGTCCTCTGACCAGAGAAAAGCCGGGCTGCAGTCAGGGATTTTGATTGAGTCTGAGACGGTCAAAACGCCTTTCGTGGGGCCGGACATGTAGATTTCAAAAGCCTTTTCCATGCTGGCGATCCGGCGTCCATCCGGTGAAACCGCCCTGAAGGTCCGCCGCCAGGGTGGCTGGTTGTAGGGGTAGGGTTCCTGCGGTGGGTTCATACGGCCCGCAATTCAATTGCATTATTCAATGCGTCATATGTTTTTCCCGTTTCCGACAGCAGGGCACCGATCGACTTTCCCCATTTGATACTGGCAGAGATCATGGCCTGCGTGAAACCGGCGACGGTCACCTTGTGATAAATCTTGCCTGTCCTGGAGGCCGCGAAATTAATGTACGCTCTGATTTCCGGATTGCTCAGCGTTTGATACGTGTAGAGAAACGATGCCAGGACATATGCGTTCATCGCCGACTCGAGCTGAGGCCGTGTTAGCTCTATTTGTTTCTTGAGTTCCGACAGGGGCTGTTGCTGTTCTGGCGGAAGTGAGGCAGCGATTGCCGATGCCACGGCGATCTGGGTATTCAACGCGAGCGAAACAAGAGTTTCAGTGGCCCCCATGGCCTGATCCAACCTCCTCATGAGGTTTAGCCGATCAGGAGGCGGGGGGGATGTTCGAATTTGAGCTGCCATGAGTTGAATCGCAGAGAGTGCATTCGGCCTTGAAGCGGCTTCTTCTGCCGCTGTGCATTTCCTGCCCAATCCGGATTCCAGCCATTCCAATACCCGCTTGACATGCTCGTCCTCCATGCCTGCTTCCATTTCCTTAATGATCTCGTTTTTAAGCAGTTCCGGAGCAAACGCTTCCTCTATCAGGCTTCTGATGCCGGAAATTACACTTTGGGGCATCCGTCTCAGATTCTCGTCCTTGTGAACCGCCTCATCGAATCCTTGTTCAACCGAATTAGGGGTCTGTTTTACTTGTTTTTCCAATCCTGATTTTACATAAAGTTCTTCGATTAATGCATTTTGAGAACAAAAAGCGTTTGCTGCCAGGGAAGAGCATATCAAGACCGTTGCAAGCAGGCATTTGAATAAGGCCATGGTATCTCCTTGGATGATGGAAATTTGCGCCGAATCTACTATGGCGGAGGCGTTAACCTTTTTTCACAGGACAGCCCATTGTACAATGAATCCGTATGTGGACAAAACATGAAGCCGTTTCAAAAGCCTTTTCCATGCTGGCGACCCGGCGTCCATCCAGGGACACGACCTCAAAAGAGCGCCGCCAGGATGGCTGATTATAGGGGTAGGGCTCCTCTTCCATTTCTCTTTGCCCCAGCATGATACCGGCCGGCGAAGCATCAAGACAATAGAACTTGGGTCAAGGTCTTCCTCAGCTCTGTCAGGGAAAATGGTTTGGCAATGGCGGCTTTGAATCTGTAATTCCGATAGTCCGCCATGACCGGATCATTGGAATACCCGCTTGAAACAACGGCTTTCGCATCCGGATCGATTTTCAGAATTTCCCGTACGGCCTCTTTTCCCCCCAATGCCCCCCTGGATCGTTAAATCCATAATGATCAGATCCACCGGCTGTCCACCGACACGATGCTGGCAAAAGAGCTTGATGGTTTCCTCACCGTCTCTGGCCTGTAGTACCTCGTGACCGAGACTGGTCAGCATTTCCTTCAGAATATCCTGAACCAGGGGTTCATCATCCATGACCAGAATTTTGGCCTTGGCGGGTTCCGCATCCGGGGTTTCTTTGGATGGGGTCTGAATGTTTTGATTTTCTGCAGCAGGGAGATAGATGGTGAAGATCGTACCTTCGCCCATTTTGGAACGCACCGTGATGTGGCCGTTATGCTTGTTGATGATGGAGTGGGAAATGGCCAGCCCCAGGCCGCTGCCTTCCTGCTTGGTAGTAAAATAGGGATCAAAGACCTTTTCAAGGAATTTCGGGGCGATGCCGGATCCATTATCTTCCACGGTGATTTTGATAAACGACTGGTCCGGCAGATTCAGGTTTGCCTCGGATGTAATATCCTCAACGTTGGCGCATTCGATGTGGACGTCCCCTCCCTCGGGCATGGCATGTTTGGCGTTTAAGACGAGATTTTGAATGACCTGGCTGATCTGTCCGGCGCCGAAATCGACCAGCCACAAAGCATCCGGAATGTTAAAGCGGCAGGATACAGAACTGCCATGCAATACAAAATCCGCCGATTCGGTGATCAATTCTCCGATCGGACTGGTTTTCTTAACCGGTTCGCCTCCCTGGGAGAAGGTCAGCAGTTGCTGGGTCAGATCTTTGGCCCTTAGTGACGCGTTTTCCGCTTCCTTGAGCAGCGGATAGGCCTTGCTGGTCGAATCAATCGAGATCCTCGCCAGTTCGATGTTTCCGAGGATGGCAGCAAGAATATTGTTAAAGTCATGGGCAATGCCGCCGGCCAGGACCCCGACGGATTCCAGCTTTTTGATTTTGAGCAATTCCTCCTTGGTCTTTTCCTCTTCCGTAACATCATGAAATACCAGCACCACGCCGGTAATGGTTCCATCGGTATGACGAATCGGGGCCGCCGAAGCAGTGATCTGATATTCCCTTCCGTCTCTGGATATCAGTACCGTTTTTCCGGGCAAGCTGACGATACTATCACTCTCAAGCACGCTAGTGGCCGCTGTGGATACGTTTTCTCTCGTTCTGGCGTTGACGATCTGAAACACATGAGACAACGCCTGACCCCTGGCTTCTTTTAATGAGAAGCCGGTAAGGTCCAGAGCCACTTGATTTATTCGAACCACTATCCCGTTCATGTCGGTTGCGATCACCGCATCGCCAATGGAGTTCAAGGTAATCTGCAAATCTTCTCTGCTGTGGAGGAGCTCCCTGGTGCGTTCCTCTACCTGCTGCTCCAACCGACCATAGGCGGAACGTAAGTCCATCTCGGCCTGTTTACGTCGTTCAACTGCGTTGGCCAGTAACCATGATCCCAGGAATAGAATGACGGAAAGGGGCCCCAGAATCATTGCGGCATAGATCAGTCTTCTATTCTGTCTGGCCGTTAGTATGTCTCCAGACACGTGTGAAATAATTTTCCAGAAGTATTGTTTCGGTTGAATCCATTTTTTGCTGGGGGTATAGGCGTCTCCAGACCCGGTGCTGGAAAACTGCCCCTTCATCAAAGGATATACAGTGGCAAAGGTAAAGAGACCTGCCGCCGTCTCGATCTGGCCGATTTCCTGGCCTTTGATGACTTCCCATACGATGGGAAATTTGCTCGCAAAGGTTTGATGCTTCCGATCAGGATACATGAATCCCCATTCATTTTCCGAAACGGGCCCTTTCAACCAGTATCCATCGGAATTAAGGAGCATGGGTTGGCTTTGTGCGGTCGGATTCGAAATACTCTCAAAGCGGGTGATGAGTTTGGACCCGAAATAGTTGAGCAGTAGTATACCCCGTTTGGTCCCCTGCCGGTCGAAAACGGGTGTCGCAAAACGGATCATCGGTTTCAAGGGCTGCTCTATCCGGCCATGCTCGATATTTAGATCAAGCGGGGATACAAACACCTCTTCTCTGTCCAGTACCAAAGTGTCGTCAAAATAGTAGCGTCCCTTTTTGTTCTGAAGCAGATCATCCGGGACGATGGCGGGTTGACCCTGGTTGTAGTTTACCCGCGCGATCTCCGAACCTTCTGCGTCCAAAAGACGTATTTGATCGTAAAATCGTCGCCGAATGGCGAAATTGAGAAACGAGTCTTTCAAATCTTAGAGGACCGATGGGAGCGGATGTCCCTCCTCATCCCATAAAAGCTCCAACACCCGGGCATTGGTCAGAATGGCGAGGTCGGCGGAGACTTGTCCAATATCCGCATCGATGTTCTGTTGCTGGGTGTGGCAGGTATGCAATTCCTTGACGCGAGTCGCCTTCATTTCGGACTTACTGGAGACGATCACGATCGCCGCTGTCATCCCGCAAATCATCAGCATTGCCGGAAGAAATAAGGCCAGCGCGCGTTTCAAGATTCTACGCCGGTCCGGAGTGATATTTTGCTCTATCTGCATGATTCTCGATTTAAGGAGGCAACCTGAAACTGGTTGATATATAATCCATAAAATAGCCGAGAAAATGACGGCGAAGAAGAGAAGGATGCCCACCAAGAAGAATGCCAGGTCTACCGATGTTGTTCGCTCCATCATATCCGCTGATGTCGAGTGCGGAAAAAGTACAAGGCAAATGGTTCCGGGAAGGGTAATCCAGTTTTTGTTCATTGGATTAGGCCCCATACGGACGAACGCACCGAACTCCCACTTATCATCGGGCGGCTATCGGCCTATTAGTAAAATTTAGATATACCGTATTTTCTTATGGCTTGGGCGACGAACTAATTATACATGAAATCTATCTACTTTCAAAATGTGATGAGATAACAAATTCCGTGCCACTCCTCTAAATTTCTTTTCGGGTTCTGGACTAGATAAAAGCGCCTATATCAATTCTACATCTCTGTTGTGAAATTCGCTTGCCTTGGAGAACCGATCGTAATTGAACTTGTTGTACCAGGTCATGTACTCTTCTTCGGGCCGTGTTCGTTCTTCCAACTCCGTCCACACATCTTCCGGCAGATCCCAGTCGGCGGGTTCCATGTTCTGGTCAAATTGTTCGAGGGTTTTGACGCCGATAATTACCGAGTGTAATCCGTGACATCAACAGGCCGGAAGATCCAAGATAACGATATTTCATTTTGGGTCCCTCCTTTCGTATTCCTGGGGTCCGGTCGATCATGCAACGCGATACTGTCCTTTTAATCGATCCACCACCTGGCGGACATCGCCCAGGCATCATCTGCCTTTTGGATGTTTAGCGGCGCACTGGCAATTTCCGAATTTCTTCTCTATCCGGATTCTTTCCATAAAAGTAGATTTGCCGTTTGCCAGATAGTCCTGGCGAATATCTTCTTCTGAATATCCGAAGCAAAAGCAAATTAGATTTTTCACGACACAATCCTTTCCAGTGTTGCCGTAACTCACAGAAGCACTGTCTATAGAAGCGCCTCCTTCACGCCGGCCTGCTCTCGCTTACGGTTCTAAATGCATCGATTCGCGATTATCAGAGAAATGATTGATTTCGGATTTTCCGTTTCCATAAAATGGCGTATTCCGCGTTCGTACCGCTACGGCGTGGACATCGATGATGGTCCCATCATTCTGTCTTCAGTTGTAGCGAACCTCAACGAGGGTGAGCCCGTGGGCCGGGGCGGTGGGCCCGCCCAGAGACCTGTCATGGGAGAGTAGAATTTTATGGATGTCCTCCGGCGCCCGCTTGCCGGAACCCACCTCCACAAGGGTCCCCACTATATTTCGCACCATGAAACGTAGAAAACCGTCCGCTTCAATTTCGAAGCTAAGATATCCGCCGGCCTCGGTTTTCCATTCGGCCCGGTGAATCGTTCGAATCGTGTGCGCGCGGGGACTGCCGGACCCTTCGAACGCCTTGAAATCCCGGGTGCCGGTTAACAGAGAGGCGGCTGCCGACATTTTGTCCACGGAGAGTGGGCGTTTGATGTGCCAGGCATATTGTCTCCCGATAGCCTCGGGATACCGGCGATTGAGGATGTGGTAGCGGTACAGTTTACTCCGGGAACTGAATCGCGCATGAAAGCTCGCATCCATCTCTTTGCAACCGAGAATGACCACATCGTCGGGAAGCAGGCTGTTGAGTCCCTTTTGCAGGGTTTCCCCATCGAGACGGGTGTCACAGGCAAAACTGGCCGTCTGCCCCAGGGCGTGGACACCCGAATCGGTGCGGCCGCTGCCGGCCACAGAGACCGGATCGCCGATCATGGTCTCGATGGCCGTTTCGATGGTTTCCTGGACAGTCCGGTCGTTTTTCTGCCGTTGCCACCCGCAGAAATCCGTCCCGTCGTATTCCATGGTCAGTTTGAAGGTTTTGGTCATTATTGAAATGCGTGTGTTTGGTTGTTTGTGTTTAGTGTTTGGGAGTGGTTAACCCGTCTGCCCGTGGGCCCGTGGGCCCGTGGGCCCGTTTGCCCGTTGGCCGGTTTGCCGGTCAAGTTGCCTTCGGCATGTGTCATTTGTTGCCATGCGGCAACGTCATTGGGTCATTAGTCCCGCTTCGCGGAACGTCATTCATTGCTTAGAATATAGGGCTCTTTTATCTTTAAGCTTTCAGCTTTCAACTTTCAGCTTCGAGCTCACCCCATCTTTCAGCTTTGAACTTTCAGCTATTTTACCTTTCAACTTAACCCAATTATATCGTCAGCACAATCGAAAGGGAGACAAACGATAGAATGGTTGAAAGAACGATGGCGGCCGACGCCAACGCCGTGTCGCTCGACAATTGGGAAGACAGGACATAAATGGCGGGCGACGTGGGGAGGGCGAAGAAAATCATTCCCGTCGTGAATGGGACTCCGGTCACGTGAAGCCAGGAGAGAAACAGGTAGCCCAGTGCGGGATACAACAAGAGTTTGAAGACAGATGCAGCCAGAGAGAGATTAAAATTACCCCTAAGGCTTTTTAGAGTCAGTTCCCCTCCGATGGACAGCAACGCCAGCGGAAGCGTCACAAAAGAGAAGAGTCTGAGGGTACTATCGATGTAGCCGGGAAACCCTGAAGCAAACTGGGAATATAACATCCCGGCAACACAGGCGATGATGAGAGGATTGGAAATCAGCGCGATGGCGGTGACCTTCATGCGACGTATCATCGAGTAGCTTTGATCGGAGAACCAAATGAGCGTTGATACCGCCAGCACATTGATCACCGGGATGATCAGCCCGATGAGGATGCCGAAATGCTTGATGCCGGCTTCGCCGACGGCCGTAATGATAACCGCCATGCCGATATAAGTGTTGAAACGGTAACAGCTTTGGGAAAACGAGCCGGCCTTGGATCGAGGTACTTTAAACAGCACAATAAAGAGGGTGCTGGCTCCATAAATCACGAATAGCGCGATAAATGCAGCACCACAAAGATTCCATGTTTCGGTCGTGGGAGGGCTGGCGCTTCCAATTTTCCAGAACAAAAGGGCCGGAAAGAATATGAAATAGACCAGGCGATCGGACGTTTTCAGAAAACTGTCGTTGGTCAGCCCGAATCGTTTGAGCAAATGGCCGAGAAGGAGAAGTGCAAAGACAGGAAAAAGGCCTTCAAGTATCATCACAAACGGTTACAAGGGATGTTGGCCAGGGTTTCTTCAATTCCATCATCGATGGCTTCGGCAAACTTTTCCAGAGGGTAATCGATGCTGCAGGACCTGCAGTGAAAAAACACCCGTCGTCAGGTTCGTCTGAGAGCCATCGAATTTTGGCACTCAGGGCACGGTATCGGATGAGATGCGATGTGATATTTTAGGATATCCATAATAAAATCGTGTTACAGTTTTATGAAACCCGACGATGTCGCTCAGGTAATCCAGGGTGTTTATCAGCACCCGTAATGATCCGTCAACAGATTTGGCAAAGCCATGGCCTAGCCCGAACATTGCATGAACTCTTTTCAGTTTGGTGCAATGTCCGGGCTAATGCCGTTGCGTAATTTGATGAACATGGCTACTATAACCTCCAGAAAATCTGAAAAAAGCCTGAGTTGTCAGTGACCTTTTTTCGCGAGTAATGGATGACATAAAAAGGATGATGCCGATGAAGGAGCCAGGATGCCCGGGTTTCCGCTTTGCGGGTATAGCCGCGGGAATTAAAAAGCACGGCAAAGAAGATCTCGGACTGATTGTGTCGGAAACACCGGCCTCGGTTGCCGCGGTGTTTACACGGAACCGGGTGAAGGCGGCACCAGTGCTTCTCGACCAAGTGAGGATTCAATCCGGAGAGTGCCGTGCGGTGATCGCCAATAGTGGAAACGCCAACTGCTGCACCGGAGAGCAGGGCTACAAGGATTCTGAATCCATGACGAAGCTGGCGGCCGACGCCCTTGGCATTCCAGTGGACCTGACCCTGGTGGCTTCCACGGGCGTCATCGGAGAACCGATGCCGATGGCAACGATCACTTCGGCCATCCCCAACCTGGTGGATGCACTTGGCACAACACAGGCCCGGGCGTTTGCGAAGGCGATTATGACCACAGATACCGTTCCAAAGACGGTCTGTAAGGAGGAGTCGATCGGAGGGCGACCCGTAACCATCATCGGCATCGTGAAAGGCGCCGGCATGATTCGTCCGGACATGGCCACCATGCTCTGCTTTATCTGCAGTGACATTCAGGCTTCGGCGAACCGGCTGCAGGACATGCTGGCATCAGCAACTGAGCAATCCTTTAACCGGATCACCATCGATGGGGACACCAGCACGAACGACACGGTGTTGCTTATGGCAAACGGTCTCTCCGGTATTTCCGTGGACACTGCTGATTACGCCGAGCGGTTCCAGAAGCTTCTGATAGAGTTGATGATCGAGCTTGCCCGTGAGGTTGTCAAAGACGGTGAAGGGGTCACAAAGCTCGTGGATGTCGTCGTTGAAGGGGCCGACTCCCCGCAGGCGGCCCGGGCCGTTGCTGATACCGTGGCCCATTCCAGCCTCGTGAAAACCGCCTTCTTTGGGGAGGACGCCAACTGGGGCCGGATTCTGGGTGCGGTCGGACGCGCTGGTGTCCCGGTTGACCCTGATCGAGTCGATGTCTATTTCGACGATGCCCAAATGGTGAAAGACGGGGTTGGATGCGGAAAGGATGTTGAGAAGGCTGCCACGGAAGTACTTCGAAAATCAGAATTTACGGTGACCATCAACCTCAATCAGGGGAGCGCCGCCGCCTCTGTGATCACCAGCGATCTGTCCGTGGAGTATGTGAAGATTAATGCGGACTATCGAACGTAGCTGGATCCTGGATACTTGATTCTGGATTCTTGATGACTTTAAAGGGCGGAGTGGTGGAGTGATGGAGTAATGGGCCGATTACCGGCACTCCAGTACTCCTGTACTCCATTACTCCGCTCTACGAACCGGCAAACGGGCTAACGGGCTGACGGACATCCATGAAACAAGCAGCAAAACCACCAAACAGCAATCCCCAAATGACAGGCCCCGTCCGCCTGCAAAAATTTCTCTCCTCCGCCGGAGTTTGTTCCCGGCGGAAGGGGGAAGAACTGATTCAAGAGGGCAGGGTACGCGTTAACGGTGAGGTGGTGAAGGTTCTGGGCACTAAGATAGATCCGGAAGTCGACGTGGTCATGGTCGATGAAAATCTAGTGCAGGCGGAAGAGGAACTGCGCTACGTGATTCTGAACAAGCCGGCCGGGTACGTCACCAGTTGCCGGCAACCCGGGGATCAAATTGTTCTGGATCTTGTGGATATTTCCGAGCGCCTGTATCCTGTGGGCCGACTGGATAAAAATTCTACCGGACTATTACTTTTGACCAATGATGGTCGGCTGCATCACCGCCTCTCCCATCCATCCTTCGACCATGAAAAAGAGTATGATGTTGTCGCTAGAAAACCGATCTCGGACAAAGCCCTGAAGCGAATGGCCGAAGGAATCGCACTCAAGGGGCGAAAAACCCGGCCTGCCGAAGTTCGGCGCACGGGGCCCCGACGTTTTCGAATAGTTCTGAAGGAAGGCCGAAATCGCCAGATTCGCCGAATGGTCCGGGCCGTGGGACATCAGGTCGCACATCTCAAACGCCTCCGAGTCGGTAACATTTTGCTGGGAAGACTGGCAGAGGGCCAATGGCGATTTTTAACGAAGAAGGAGACAACGGCGCTGCTTAAGTCAGCCGGCCTGTAGGCCGTCTGCCCGTTCGCCCGTTTGCCCGTTTGCCGGTTTGCCTGTAGGCCCGTCCGGCTTGAGCGAGCAAAGCGAGTCGAAAGGTCTTCCGGTTTAGACGGACGGTCAAGTTGCCTTCAGCATGTGCCATTTGTTGCCATACGGCAACGTCATTGGGTCATTAGTCCCGCTGCGCGGATCGTCATTCATTGCTTGGAATATAGGGCTCTTTTATCCTTAAGCTTTCAGCTTTCAACTTTTAGCTTCGAACTTTTATTCTTTCAACTTTCAGCTTTTCTCAGATAGGACAGTACCAGCTCGACGCGTTTTTCTATCGAAACCACCGGCATCTGGATCAGCTTGTATCCTAATGATCTGTATCCCTCCTTTAAAAGCGCCTCCAATTGGGCGGCTTTTCGGTCATCTTCGCTGCGTGCCGCGTCCGTTTCGAATGTGAGTCGCTCAAAGAAGAACACCGCCCGGTAACGATACCGTCGACTTTCCCGGATCGGCACGGTATCGTCCAATCCCTCAATGCTAAAATACGCCATACTGTCCGGTATGCCGCGGTCGAGGAACACCGTATCGCCTGGAGACAAACGGATTTCCGTATCCACTTTGCGGAAGAGAATCCGGTGCTCAAAAGATGAGATATCCGACTTGATCTCATCGAGGGTAAGTCCAAGTGCCCGCTGCTCATCGATATAGGCGCGGGCAGCCTCATGGACGACGCAATAGCCGCGCCGTTCCAACTCAAGGATGACCGAGGTCTTCCCGGAGCAGGGTGCACCGGTGATGACATACCATTTTGTCTGTGTCCACATTTCAATATTCACTGATAATTGTAGCGCTTTTTCATATGCGCTGGAAAAAGCATTCCAGGATTCAAGGGGTCAAGGGGTCAAGTGCATGTTTTTAAATCTTTGATCAGCGGTTTTAGCGTTCCTTCCCGTTTCTGTTGTGGTCTTCACCACGGTATTCTTTCATCTTGTTTGTGTGGGGCGTAAATTTTTTACGATAAAAATTAGGGAGTCCAGTTCGCAACCTTCATTTCTCAAGCTCTGACGTACTTCACTCGAACCCTTGGATCCTCGAATCCTCGGATCCTTATTGATTACACCTGCACCAGAGTGAATCAAATTGTCAGTTCCGTCAAATACCACAACGAATCGGGAGATGATCTCGATTGTATTATTCTCAGGTTTTGTGGTACCAATTTCTCTCTAAACCCAAGATTTTATAGGATTCTTGGATACGGCCAGAGCGGTGAACCCCTACCGGCATCCACACGGCGAGGTGTTTGTCTCGAGGATTTTTACCAAACCATTATACGTTTGCCAATCACGCGTGTGATATGCGATACGAAGGCCCCATATACCGCCCACCGAGTGAAGCAGACTCCTTGTTGATACAGGCTACCGTAGGGTGCCCCCATAACCGTTGCACCTTTTGTATGGTGTATAAGAACGGTCCCCGATTCCGGATCAGGGACCTAACCGACATCGAGGCTGACCTCAGGCGGGCACGGGAAGTTCACGGGGCGGATGTCCGGACCCTTTTTCTACCGGCAGGCAACACGATTGTCATGCCGACGGATGCCTTGTGTACCGTCTGCCGGACCGCTCGCCTCATTTTTCCAAACTTAGAGCGGATCACCGTATACGGCTCTTCCCCGTTCATTCACCGTAAAGGGCCGGAGGAACTCAAACGGCTTGCCGATGCGGGTCTCACGAGAATTCATGTCGGGCTGGAGTCAGGAGACGACCGGATTTTACGCCGGATCGCCAAGGGTACCAGCAGCCGCCAGCAGATTGATGCGGGGCGCTGGGTGATGGCGGCCGGCATAGAGTTGAGCCTTTACGTCATCCTTGGGATTGGGGGACAGGTGCATTCTGAATCCCACGCTTTGGAAACCGCCCGGGTATTAAATGCCATCGCCCCGGATTTTACCAGGCTGCGTACCTTTGTGCCAAAGGTCGGGACGCCCTTGTTGAAAGACGTGGAGACCGGTAGATTCCGTATGCTCGATCCCCATGGCGTGCTGCGGGAAACCGCCCTGCTGCTGAGACATTTGAAGATTTCAACGCTGTTGACCAGTGATCATTATACCAATTACCTCAACCTGGAGGGGTGCCTCCCGCAAGACAAGGAGCGTCTGTTATCGACCATCGCAACGGCGTTAAGGCGAAACGAATCGTCCTTTCGGCCGTTCTTTGTCGGAAACCAATAACCTGGACTTTTCATGAAGTCTTTTCAGGGAAATTTCAGCAGGAGGAGAATACTATATGCTGACATATGAGGCACTACGATCGGGAAAAGAAAAGATGGCCGTCATCGGTCTGGGCTATGTCGGTTTACCCCTGGCGGTTCATCTGTCTCGTTTTTTTTCCGTAGTTGGATACGATAGAAATCCGGAACGGGTGGGTGAGCTAAAATCCGGAAAGGACCGGACACTGGAAGTTTCCGATGACGATCTGGCCGATGCGAAGATTGAATACTCCAGTGAACCGGATGTTCTTGCCCGATGTAAACTGATTATTGTGGCCGTTCCCACACCCATTGACGGTTACCGAATTCCTGACCTCCGGCCGGTGCGCAGTGCATCTGCCGCCGCCGGAAAACACCTGCAAAAAGGCGCCTGCGTGGTCTTTGAATCAACGGTGTATCCGGGGGTTACCGAAGAAGTTTGTATCCCCATCCTCGAGGAGACCTCCGGTCTGACATTGGGGAAAGACTTCACGGTTGGGTATTCTCCGGAACGGATCAACCCCGGAGACAGAGAGCATACGCTGGAAAAGATCGTCAAGGTCGTATCCGGCTCCGACGAGACAACCACTGACCTGTTAACGCAGGTCTACGGTTCTGTGGTACCGGCCGGTATCTACCCGGTCTCGTCCATCAAGGTGGCCGAAGCGGCCAAAGTCATTGAAAATACGCAGCGTGACCTGAACATCGCGTTGATGAACGAACTCGCCATGATCTTTGATAAATTGGGCATCGACACCCAGGAAGTACTTGAAGCTGCCGGTACAAAGTGGAATTTTCTGCCATTTCGACCGGGGCTTGTGGGCGGTCACTGTATCGGTGTGGACCCCTATTATTTAACCTTCAAGGCAGAGGCTCTTGGATATCATCCGGAAATGATTCTTGCCGGCCGGCGGATCAATGACGGGATGGGAAAATACATTGCCGAGCGGGCCATAAAATTGTTGATCAAGGCTGGAAAACAGGTTCGCGCGGCCCGGGCAGCGGTGCTCGGGGTCACTTTCAAGGAGAACGTTCCGGACCTGAGAAACACAAGAGTCGTTGACATCATTCGCGAGCTGGAAGAATACGGGCTGGAGGTGCTGGTACACGATCCCTTTGCGGACCCCAAGGAAGCCCGGGATTATTATGACGTGAATCTTGTCGAGTTCGACGACCTATCCGGTGTGGATGTTGTGATAGTTGCCGTGATGCATGACGTTTATCGAAAGTCAGGGCTGGAAGGCATGGCTCAGCTGTGTTCCGGTGAGCCGGCGATCGTGGTGGATGTGAAGAGTGCGTTCAAACCGGATGAGGCACAGCAACTGGGGGTACTGCTGGACCGCATCTAATCCTGACAAGTCATGAAATCTTTTCATAAAATCGTGGAACGATTTTATTCAGGGATTTTCTCGATTATCTCTCTTTTCTTTAAACATGACCGGTTTACCACTTGATCGGGGCATGCGGATTTTCCCTTTTACCGTGCCCCCTTCCTCGATGGCGATACGAGTGCATTCAATATCACCGAACACCCGGCCGGATGCACGGACTTCCACACGGCCTCCCGATCCGATGTTGCCGTGTACCTCACCGGCTACAATCACGCCGCCGGCAATGGCGTTTCCATCGATTCTACAGCCCGGTTCGAGATACAGTATCCCCTTGGCTGAAACGTCACCTTCCACATGCCCGGATATGATAATGCCGGCATCCCCCTGAATACTTCCGGTAATGCGTGTATCTGTTGAAACAAATGTCTGAAGGGACGTGAGATTGTCCTCCAGGCGTCGGCTGGGCTGTGGTTCCGTTTTCTTTTCTTTTTTAAAAAACATATTTTATGCCATCACCGAATCACCGCTTCACGATCCGCCGGAAGACGATTCGGCAAATCGGATATTCAGTCAGGTTTATGCCACTTTCGGCTCCTCCAGCAGTTTCGGATATTGGGCGGCAACTGCGGCCCCCATATCCGAGTCCAGCTTGGCCCGATGGAGTGTTCGCACTTTCGCCAATTGATCCAGGGTCAGTCCTCGGGTTTTGGTCAGGTCTGCCTCTTTCAGATTCGCAGCCGTCAAGTCCGCATCTGTCAACAGAGCATGGGTAAGGTCCGCGCCTTCGAGCGACGCTTCTTTCAGGTTTGCCGACCAAAGTGTTGCCTTTCGAAGGTCGGCCCGCCACAGGAAGGCATGACGAAGATTGGCGCCCTGAAGGTCCGCTTCCCGGAAGATGGCCCGAGACAGGTGAGCGTTCTGTAAGTCGGCTCCAACGATCTTGGCCTTCGACAGATTCGCAGAACTCAGGTTCATGTTACGCAGATAACAACGGGTCAAGTCGATTTGGCCTACCCGTCGGCGATTCAGTCGTAATATGCTGCCCCGGATCCGATGGGACGCCAGTGGAGATCGCCATCCTCTGAGATCATCGATTTCGTCACGGTACCGCTGAATGTCCCGCTGCCCGAGTCGCCACTCGAGCAAGGCTACCAGAAAGACGCCGATTACAAGAAGGTCGAGCAGCATGCCGTAGGATTCGAATATAACCTGCCGCCCCAGGTCCTTCCCGAGCTGGTCATATTGAATCACCGTAAATCCGGCCACCGCCAATAGCACCGCTCCGAAAAGGAGGCTCGATAGAACCGCGGGGTGGTACGAACCACGGCGAACCGTTCGATGCATCAACAAAACAAGCAGCAGAATGCCGCCTGCTGCTGTCGATGCTATGAGAAGCATCATTCCGCCCCCTGAATCCATCAGACTCCCTTTGTAAACCGATCGTTGCTCGTCTCACCCGGACACGACATGTTCGGCCTAAAGCCGGGGCAGATTACTTGATAAGTATCTGAAACAGGGTGCGAAATCAATCGAATTTCATTGAAGGTTGAGAATCTCGAAGGTGTTGTCCATCAGATCGGGGGTCAGCAATTTGCCCCGTAGCAGAGAACCTCGCCCGAGGAGAATTTTAATGATTTCGGAGCATTCCAGGGTTGCCAGAAAAGTGACCGCCTGTGGCAGACAGCCCAGCGTGGCTTCAGATCCTTTTTCGGTAGCGACATCCCTCGGCCCGTTTTTCGATTTCGTCGATAAGGGTGGATGGTAGTGTCATATGGGTTCAACCGATATCTTTGGTCACGTCTCAGCGATGCGATTCATGGGACCGGTTATTGGGTATTTGGTATTAGGTACTCGCTGCTAAGCAAGAATCGATTGCGGAGTGGAAGTGTGTGCTCCTATATGACCGCATGGTGCACGAGTTAAGAAGATCGTGGCCAAAACCCAGTACCCAATATCTAATAACCAATTCTAGCCTCCGCCCACGGGTGGAAACACCCCGATCCGCTCGCCGCCCTGCAGCAGTGCGTCCGGCGCACTTTTTACTCCGTTGACGAAAATGAGTTTTGCCTCTTTCAGGGGTACCTCCAACCGTATCAGAAGGTCCCGGATCGTGCTGCCCGGCTCAATCGGGTATTGGTCTGCCGATTCCGGCAGGAATTTCTTAAGGCTGGCAAATAGTTTAATCTGGACGTGAGCTTTCATAAATGATTTAGAAGATCAGCTTTGATGGTTTGTGCAAATCGGCATTATATTGCAGCCCGGTCGATGCGGATGCCTCCAAAATTTCTGTAACTAAGTTTAGGCATATCTATCTGCGAGTCAATTGTCAAAATGGAGATCCTCAATACCATTATACCCATTTTTGCCGTAATCGGCCTGGGAGCCGTCGCTCGGAAGAAAGGGTTTCTACAGGATGCGTTTCTAACCACGGCCAACCGCCTAGTGTACTATCTGGCCATTCCGGCAATGATCTTCCGAGCGATTGCCGGCGTTTCCCTTGAAGACCGATTCGACCCAATGCTTATCGGTGTGACGCTTACAGCTGTGCTGCTCGTGTTCGTTTCAACCTGGATAGGGTCCCGGTGGATCGGTATGGCCAAACACCGGCGCGGTACATTCGTACAGAGTGTCATTCATGGGAACCTGGGATACATCGGACTTGCCGTTGCGTTTTACTTCATGGGGAGCGAGGGCCTTGTAAGGGCCGGTATAATTGCCGGATTTCTGATGATCTTTCAAAATTTACTGGCCGTGATCGTGCTCCAGGCCAATGCAGAGACGTCATCGACACGCCCGCGCTTGATTCGATCCATACTGGGCAATCCGGTCATCGTATCCGCCCTTGCCGGTATTCTCTTTTCCGTATCCGGGGTACCTACGCCGTTGTTGCTGGACCGTTGCCTGAAAATCATTGGCGATCTGGCACTTCCCATGGCCCTTCTGATTATTGGAGCCTCCCTGAATTTCTCTATGCTCTCCCGCGGCATGGGGCTGGTGATGGTGATTTCGGTGTTGAAGCTAATTGTTCTGCCCGCGCTGGGGCTATGGGGGTTTCGATTGTTCAATGCTTCATACCAGAATCTCATGGCCGCATTGGTTCTGCTGGCAGCCCCATCGGCGACCCTTACCTATGTGATGGCCAGGGAGTTGAGTGGTGATGCGGACCTGGCGGTTTCTGCCATTTCTGCGACAACCCTGCTTTCCGCGTTGACCTACACCGGCTGGCTTGCCATCATCGGACGTCTTTCATTTTAAGGGTAGAGTCCGGCGGTACGGAGCTCGCATCAGGGGGGCATGGATATTTCAGCGGATGCGAAAAAGGAAGATGAGAGCGCAATCTTCGCCGCCAAATCCGGACTGCCCATGCCCCGGTGGGCGAGTAATTGATGATTTTCTCTTGTAACTTCACCTATTTCTTGACAAATAGATGATTTAATGAGAAAAAAACATAGATGGTGACTTGACATAAGCAAAAAGAAGAGGGGTGTTGGAAGATGGCACTGACGAAAGCGCAGATCGTAGCCAGTGTTCAAGAGGAACTTCATTTCTCAAAGAGCCGCTCGGCCGAGATCATTGAGACGATCCTTGAAATTATCAAACGGACGCTGGAAACCGGTGATGACGTCTTGATCAGCGGATTTGGGAAGTTCTGTGTGAAAAGCAAAAAAGAGCGACGTGGGCGCAACCCTGCCACCGGCGAGGATCTGATGCTTAATCCACGCAAAGTGGTGACGTTCAAGTGCTCCGGGAAACTCAGAGAAAAGGTTAACGGCAGTTGATGTGAATTCCGTTTTCACGCCGGAAAAACTATGGTGGATACGCACCATCGCCCTTTTTCTGGCTGGAATCGGTTTCCTTCTATTTGGCATTCAACTTCTCGTTTCTGCGTACCACTTAAACGATCCGTTTCATTTCATCCTTACCTTTTTTTCATCCAATTTGATCATCTTGATCAGTGCCGCCGTGGTCATCGGACTGGGATGGCAGATGGTGTTGGCCCTAAGGGAAACCGCTGATCAGGAAGACGAACCATCCGACATGGACAACGACTGAAGCGGGCCTAACTTTATAGGCTCCATGTCTCATTCGCCCGAGGGTGAAATCTTTTCAGAGTCTTTTAAAAATCTTGAAGATGACAAATTGTATTCTTGCCGAAAAGACTCATATTTACAGGAACGCTCCGAATTTGTTCCTTTTTAGCTAACTGCTGAAAAGATTTCATGCAATATTCGGGTTAGCTGGTCGGCGGCAGACTTACCCCAGGGCGCCGATCAGGCCAACCATATATTGGAGGAGGTGTTCAATGACCGACGTATCCGCAGATGTGGTGATACTCGGAACCGGACCGGCCGGACTTCAGGCGGCCATTCATGCCGGCAGAGCGAAGGTATCGGTTGTGGTCATGGGCCGGGAAACAAAGTCGAGCCTGTATCGGGCTCATGTAGAAAACTACTGCTGTCTTGGAAAAATATCCGGCGAGCAGCTGCTCCTGGACGGTGTGCAACAGGCTAAAGATGCCGGCGCGGAGTTCCTGCACGAGGATGTTGTGGAAATTACCCCGGCGGATAACGGTTTTGTCGTTGTGACGGAAAGCGAAAGGCGCATTCATACGGCCACCCTGATTTTGGCCATGGGCATATCTCGAAATCGCATCGGGGTACCCGGTGAGAAAGACTTTCTCGGAAAAGGGGTAAGCTATTGCGTCGATTGTGACGGCAACTTTTACAGGGGAGAAATCGTTGCGGTGGTAGGCAATGAATCGGCGGCCATCGCCGGTGCCCTCACCCTGCTTTTTTATGCCAAAGAGGTTCACCTGATTGCCAAACAACTGGATGTTTCCGAACGTCTGGCATTTCAGGTACAGGAATCGGATGTTATCCTGCACATCGGACAAACTGTGAAACGCATCATGGGGAAAGATCAGGTCGAAGGCCTTGAGCTGGACAGCGGCGAGGAGCTAACGGTCAGCGGTGTCTTCATCGAGACCGGAGCCAAAGGGGCTGTTGAACTGGCCGGATTCCTCGGGGTTGCCCTGGACCCGGAGCAATTCAAGTATATCGTGACCAACAAAACCCAGGAAACCAATGTTCCGGGTGTCTATGCGGCCGGCGACATTTGCGGACCCCCGTGGCAAATGGCCAAGGCTGTCGGAGAAGGATGCGTCGCCGGTTTGACGGCGGCCAAGTTCGCCAAAAAACAGAAGAGGGCGTTGAGGGGATAAATAAGCTCCAAGCTGAAAGCTGAAAGAATAAAAGTTCGAAGCTAAAAGTTGAAAGCTGAAAGCTGAAAGGTGAAACAGCTGAAAGTTCAAAGCTCGCCCGCCTCTGGCGGGCTGAAAGCTGAAAGAACGAAATAAGGTTCAGGATGTATGCTACTGGAATATAATGATGTCGCAAAGCGACACCATAAATCTAAATTCCAAAATCTAAAATCCAAAATAGGGAACTGAATGACGCCGCCACCAGGCGGCAAATGACTCTGCTCGCCGGCCCACGGGCTAACGGGCGAACGGGCCCACGGGCAAACGGTTTAACCGGAACCCGAATACCAAATTCCCAGTATCCAGTACCCAATACAGAGTGGCAAAAACTTCATTGACACCTTTGCGTTATATCCGCGTGCTGCTTCTCGTCGCCGGGTTCGCCGGGATTTTCCCGACGTTCACCGCTTCGGCGCCGAATCCTTCCATTGTCGTTTGTGATGACGAATTCATGCGCATCACCGCCACTCAAGTCCCAACCGTTACCATTTTTGATGAAATTCAAAAGGAATGCGGCATACGTTTCGAAGGCCTGGTCGTCGAGCCGGACCGCCCGGTGTCTTTTTCACAGAGCGGGAATCGGCAACATGTACTTCGAAGCTTGTTGCAGTTGCTGGACATGAACAGTTACGCTCTGGAATATCGGGACGATTTATTGGTTCAGGTGACAGTCCTTCCGGTATCGGCGACTCCGGACTCGGACCGGCCCAAGAACACCGTGTCCGCTCCAGTGACCGCCGAAAAACCCTTTGCCGATGGCCTTCGAATCATCGATGTGATTGAAGGCTCCCAGGCAGACCTTGCGAATCTCCAGGAAGGAGACCTCATTCTTTACTACGACGGGCACCGCGTGACACGACCGGCGGAACTGGTTCAACTCTCTCAGGAACGGGGTGTTCAAGAACCCGTGGAACTGATGCTGATTCGAGATGGTGATCCGATTCGTGTGTTTTTAAATGGCGGATTTATCGGTATCCGCATCCGGACCGGGCTGATTGATCGGTCTGTTCTGGAAAAATATCTGGATATAATGAAATGATCAGAAATATCAGTCTGTTATAATCAAACTCAGGGATATTTTGACGCGGTTTTTTGACAACGCGAAGTATTTATTCTAAACTATTTGAAACCAATCGGCCAACTTCAACGAAACGAAAGGAAATCAGCAGATGGCCAAACAGGGCGAATACTTGACCACTAAGGAATACGCCAAAAAAATGGGCATGACCGTGTCCACGGTGACCAAACAACTCCGTAGCGGTAAAATTAAAGGGGTCAAACAAGGCGGGAAATGGATGATCCCTGCCGGTGCCTCCGCTCCAAAACCGGCCGCACCAAAAAAGGCTGCTCCGAAAGATCTGCCCAAACCGAAGCCTGCTTCGGCGTCCTCTGCGCCGCCGGCATCGGATGCCCAATCCAGCTACTCTATCGAAGAGTTCAGCAACATAACCTTCCTGACCCCATTCGGTGTCAAAGAGTGGCTTCGAAAGGGTATGCTAAATGGCAGCCAGACGGGCTCGGGCGACTGGCGGGTCGACGGATCCAGCCTGAATTTAGACCAGGTCAAACGACTCTTGCGATAGCTTGACTCAACGGAACACTTATGAGCGGAACTCATCTATGTGGAGTTCCGTTTTTCTTGCCAAGACCCAGTCTTGAAGTGAACCCCATCTCCGTGCTCAAAACGGACCGGTTGTCTTGTGCCTGCACATCGAAATGAAGCAGCGCACCACGCCATACCGTTCTTTTGAGGGAACCTGCGATGTCTTCACCGAATACCGGCAGGCTTCGAGAACTGCCCGCATTGGAAAATCAGAAATGCTTTGCCTGTAGTCCGGTGAACCCTGCCGGACTTCGGATGCGCTTTCACGCCGGCACCGACCGGCTCGTGTCTTGGGTGACCGTACCGGAGCACATGTGTGGATGGCGGCATCTGGCCCATGGCGGAATTATTTCCGCCATACTTGACGAGATCATGAGTTGGGCCGCCATTTACCTTCTGAAGCGGGTGATCCTGACACGCTCGATGTCCATCGAATTTAAGAAGCCGGTCTCCATCGGCACAGCCCTCCGGGCAGAAGGACACATTTACGAGGTGCACGGCCCTCGTGAAGCGGTGATGGAAGGCCGATTATATCAGGCCGATAGCGACGCGATGTGCGCCAGAGCAGAGGGGGTTTTCGCACTGCTGTCGCCGGAAGCCGCCATGAAACTGTCGGTGGTTGATGAGCAGATGCTGGTCGATTTGAAGCCGTTGCTGGATCCGTCTCCTGAATAACCGAACCGTTTTTTCGATTTCCTAATCCAGAAGTAATCTGATATAAGCAAAACCGAATCGATAAGACCGGACAATGCAATTTTCGGGATAAGACAGGTGATGGAATGACGGATGACTCGAAACCGAAGCTGGAAGATCCGGAAGTTTGGGTCGACCGATACGGGGACTACCTCTACCGTTTTGCCCTTTCCCGCACAAAAGATCCGACCGTGGCAGAGGATCTGGTTCAGGAAACCCTTCTAGCCGCGTTACAGGCCCGTACATCCTTCAAAGGGAGGTCCACTCCGAAGAGCTGGCTGGCCGGAATTCTGAAACACAAGATTGTAGATCACTTCCGAAAATCCAAACGGGAACAGCCCACCGACGATGCTATCCTCCAACGGGAAAATATCGATCGACTTTTCGAGCAGAACGGTGCATGGAAAATGGCACCCAACAAGTGGGAAGTAAATCCCACCAAACTCTACGAGCAGAAAGAATTTATGGATATCTTCTACAAGTGCCTGGCGAAGCTTCCCGAGCGCTTGAGCAATGCCTTCATTCTTCGGGAGATCGACGGCCTGGATACCAAGGAAATCTGTAAGGTTCTCAATATCACGGCGACCAACAGTTGGGTGATCCTCTACAGGGCTCGCATGGCGTTGCGGAATTGCCTGGAGATCAACTGGATCGATGAAGGCGTTTCGGAGTAATTCGATGTTTAACTGGATGATGAACTGCCAAAGGATTACGGAAGTCGTTTCCGAAGCGATGGACAATCCGCCCCCGCTCTATCGACGGCTCTGGATCTGGATGCACCTGGTGATGTGTGGACATTGTTCGAATTTCAGGCAGCAGTTGAACCTCCTGCGGGCTGCGGGCTGCGACGAGAATGGTAACCCTGCCGATATCGAAACGGAAGGTTTGTCGGAGGAAGCGCGTCAGCGAATCAAAGATGCCGTAAGGAAAGGGTGCACTTAGCCCGAACATTGCATGAAATCTTTTCAGCCTTGGCCATTAAATCCTCCATTCGTTGCAATGCCCGGGCTGAACCAAAAATTTCAGCATTTGGTTGGTTACATGGGAGCGTCAAAGGCTTTCCCGTAACCGGTTAATTCCACATAGCCGAATCCACTGACCGGTTGCCCCCCGGCGGTTCCCGAAACCGATACACTCCCTTCCCAATAGTCGACGCCACTGGTTTCAGGCGTTCTCATTTCCTGGTCTTTCATATTCGCGGTGACCTCCAGAAACAATTGCTGTTCAGGGATCTCAAGCTGCCAGGCCACAGGGTAGGTGGCTTTGGTGGCCGGACTCTTCCAGGTATTCTTTGTCTCTACCGACAGTGCCTCTGAACCCATATGGTGGGCTGTTCCGGCGGCATCCACAAAGGTCCCGCTGGATGCCGGATGGAAGCCGCCCTGCTTCCGGCGCAAAATGAAAAACATCAATTCCGTATTGTCGGAGAGCTGCAGACTGAACCAGTCCCAGCCACTGAGGCCGGGTTCCAGTGGTGCAGTGCTGTATTCATGATCCATCCAGCTCAGGCCCTCTATAGGAAAGGGTGTTCCGTCTATCGTGATGACACCATCGGTGCGCAGTCGTGTCAGAGAATAGTAACAGCTTGCCCGTTCGGGAGTGGATCCTTTGCGGCTGTACCCCTGTTCTCCGTGAAACACCGGTGCCTTGATCGGCTGCATATTCAACGTCAGCGAAAACCGCTCGGTATCGGCCCGGATATAGTGCCGGGCCCGGCCCATGGTCAGCCGCCACCGCTTTAGAGAAACCGCCACCCCGTTTTCGGACCGTGTGACACCGGCCAGTCCGAGGGCCCCCCGTGACATGAGCTCGGTCTGGATGTGCTCACCCCGGTTTAAATCGGATACCGCCCCATGGCCGATGAAGAGCTGGGAGGTACGCCACTTCGAGGACGGATCCGGCCAGGATTCCTCCTGTTCAGGTGGTGACAGGCGGATTCGAAAAATGGTGAACTGGTATCCGAAGCGCCGTCCATCCCGATCTGCGACGTTTCCGGTATAGTACCACCATTCGGTCCGGTGCTGGGGGTGATCACCGTGGTCTTCGGGGAGTTGTATCCGGCAAGGCCCGGTGACCCTGGCATAATCGTCGGCGATGGCGGAAGATTCCCCTGTCCCCAACACCAACGCATAAGCAATGCAAACGATCCGGATCCATATGGCCAATTGTGTATTCATTATCTTTCCTAGAAAAGTATCATGCCATGTTCAAGCTAGTGTCGTGTCCCACAAGTTTCGGGAAAAAAGATACGGCCCTTCTTTGGATTGACCCTAAGGTTTCGATCGACAAAGCACGAAATTCGAATGTCGAAATCCGAAACAATATCGAATGACCCAAATTCAAATTAACAACCAAATGCAATGCATCGACAGGATGTTTAGTGATTTCTTATCAGTTGTTTGGGGCATTGGAACGTTCGTGCTTTGGATTTTATTCGTATTTCGGATTTCGTGCTTCGGATTTTTGCTCGTTTGAGTCCCATGATTAGGCTCAACCACCCACTTTTTTGTGCAAGAATTTACGGGACACAAGACTATCGTTCTCTGAGCAATACCGCCGGCGGCTCGCGAAAAATCAACCGGCTGGCAGGAAGTGCGGCAGAAAGGGCCGCCCCGATAATCAGTGGCACAGACAATCCCACGGCGCCCCAGTCGACCCGGTACTGGAAGGTCCATCCGAACGACTGGGCGTTGATGACAAAGATCAGCAGGTATGAGAGCACAAACCCGCACAGTACCCCGGCTACTTCTCCGGCGATCACCATCAGCATGGCCTCCCAAAAAATCAAACGACGGATCTGACGGTTGCTGGCGCCGACTGCGATCATGGTATTAAATTCACGGCTGCGCTCCAGAACGAGCACGGAAAGGGTGGAGGCAATGCCCAAGGCCGCCACCACCAAAGCAATGAGCAGCAGAATAGAGGTCACCGCAAAGGTTTCATCAAAAATTCGAAGTATCGCCCGGCGCAAATCTCTTCCACTGGTAATTTCAAGCCGTCCCGCGGACAAGGCCATCAGGTCCGCCATAAGTGCTGCTAATGACGCCTCGGGATCGCTTACCGAAGCGTCCAGATAAAGGCGGACACCACCCCAGTTGGGTGATCCAAATATTCGATTAAAGGGCGTCATGGCATAAAAGACAACGCCCCCCCGGGTGCGATAGTCCCGTACGATACCCAGTATCGGCAGATTCAGTACCTGTTCTCCGATGCGGGTTCGAAACATACTTCCCATGCCCTGATCCGTCAGATTGGCGTATACTTCACTGACCAAAACGCCCTCGCCGCGATTGAAGGCCGTTTCCACGGACTCCGGTTCGCCCTTGACCCAAATGAATCCGCCATGCCTACGAAAGGTTTCAATATCGACGGTTTCAAACTGGAATGTCACATCTCCGTGGCGCAGGTGGATCCGATGATATGGCAGCAAATCCACGGGTACATCCAACTGCTGAATCGCTGTCATGAATTGGGTCGGTATGGGATCCCGATACTGGTTCATCGACGCCATTTTGGGGCGTACGAATACATCCCCGCTGATCGTTTGATGGACCCAAACTTCTACCGTGTGTCGGAAGCTGTAGATCATGATGACCAGCGCGCAAAACAGTGCACTGGCTGTGATCAATGCCCCCACAGAAATTGCCGCTCGCATACCGCTGATACCCAGGTAACGCCCGGCCAAAAACGCCGGTTCTCCCCCAATCCGGCGAAGGGGACGCGCCAGATGGCGTCCAAGGGTTTGGAGGCACCAGGGCGATAGAAGAGAGAATCCGGTGAACAAGAGAAACGTTGCCAGATATCCGGGAAGCGGCAGTCCGGGAGGGCCCGGAATGGCGGCCAAGGGTAACACCAGCGCCACACAAAGTAATCCGATGACGCCAAGTCGGCCGGCGATGCCCCGTCTCCGCTCAATTTCCGGATTGTCGGCCATGACCTCCTTCGGAGAAATGCGCATGGCGGTTCGGGCCGGATGGGCCGCTGCCAGCAACGATATGATCAACGTAACGCCAAAAGACAGCGCAATCTCCCACCCGCTCAATACGAGCCGATCCACATGAACCCTCACAAACAGGGTGGAAATCGTCTCGCTCACCCCCTGGATCATATGTCGCACCATCACCGACCCCACCGGCACCGATACCAGCCATCCTGCCACCCCCAACATGGCGCCTTCCAAGAGAAACAACAGAAACACCTGTTGGGCAGAGGCCCCATTGGCATGCAGAATCGCCAGTTCCCGACGTCGATTTGCAGCGTTTAGAGCGATCAGGCTGTAAACCAGGAACATGCCCACAAAGAGCGACACAAAACTTAAAATCGATAAGTTCAGCTGATATGCTCGTATCATCTGCATTCCGCTTTCCCGCTCTCCTTCGGGTCGGGCCAGCACCACACCTGCCGGGAGGTCTGTCCCAAGGGTATCCTCAATCCCGGCCGCGGCATCGGGTGCCAGTCGAAGGTCGATGCGGTCCACCCGTCCAATATGCCCGGTAAACTCCTGAAACGTGGCAATATCCGTCAGGGCCATCCGCCCCCCTTCGACGATCCCGAGGCCATCGGCATCGAGAATGCCGACGCAACGAAAGGAAGCCCTTTTCCGGGAATGTTCGACCACAACCATATCTCCCCTGGCCACCTGGTGTTGCCGGGCCAGCCGGTCTCCGATGGCAAGGGTGAACGGGCGGCTGATAAGATCGATCCACATTTTGCCGTCATTCCGGGATCCCGGTGCCGGCTGCCAGTTCCGAAAGGATCGATCCAGCAGCGGGTCGAATCCGATCAGAAGAAAGGGATCCGATCTCCGACCTTCCATGTGGACATAGGCCATCAGCACCGGGGAAACCTCGGCGACGTTCGGATTTTGAAGCAGCTTTTTAATCAGGGTTTCGGGAACACGACCGCCGGGTTTAATCAGTGATCGGTCGGCCTGTCCGGCGATCAAGTCCATGCTTCGGGAAAACGCATCCATGGAGGCGTGGATTGACAAACGGACACTGGTAAACACAGCGGCGCCCAGGGCGATGCCGAGGACCACGATCAATGTGCGTCCCGCGTGTTTACCGGCAAAGCGGAGACTGAACCAGAAAAATAAACGAAAGAAGAAAGCAACACGTTTCATGGTCGATTGTTTATTCTGCCATCCTTGAGGAAGATGGTCCGGGTGGCGACAGGGTCTGCCAGCGAGCTGTGGGTGGCGATGATAACGGTGCATTTCCAGCGGGAATTTAACTCCGCCATCAGTTCCATGACGATCTGCCCATTCCGGCTGTCCAGGTTACCCGTCGGTTCATCCGCCAGAATGACCATCGGATCGTTGATCAGTGCCCGGGCAATGGCCGTGCGCTGCATTTCACCTCCGGAGAGCTGGGCGGGAACATGGTGGAGACGCTGCCCCAGATCAAGCCAGTCCAACAGCTCCATCGCGTGCTGATGGATGCTCCGGCGGTCGCTGCCGGCCAACAGTCCCGGCAGGCAAACATTTTCTATGACCGATAGGGTTGGAAGCAGATTAAAGGATTGAAACACCATACCGACCACATCCCGGCGAAACCGGGTCAGACCCCCCCTGGCAGCGTCAACCAGGTCGACGCCGGCAACGCTTAACGTGCCTGTGGTGGCGCGGTCGAGACCGGCCATGAGTGATAGAAGGGTACTCTTCCCGGAACCCGAGTTTCCCTTTAATATAACCAGTTCACCGGCCGTAACCTCCAGATCGATATCGGCCACACCGATGACCCGGGTTTCCCCCATGGTATATATTCGAGACAGATTTTGTGCTATTATAACAGGATCGGAACCAGGCGTCAGCATCTGCGTTACTCCGAAGATTGTCGATGGAGGTGATCCGCCGGCCGGGAATGTGGGGCGGAATGACCTGCGGCGATCGGTCTGTACAGGTAGACCATCAGCTTATCTCATTTCCGGGTTTTTGCAAGAGGCGATCCGTACCCCACCGGTTGACATGGGGGCAGGGGTTTACTACAAACCCCGCGGATTTTGTCAGGCTAAAACAGACATCGGTGACCGTCACCGCAACGTCGAGCGGATGGACGGGTCAAATTAGTTTGGAACAATGAACCATATGATCAGAGGATTTTTCATTCCGGTCTTTTCGGGTCTCCTGAAAATCCGTCTGTCAGCACTCCTGGTATGGGGAGTGCTGATTGTTTTTGCCGTCACCGGCCTGGGGTGTATTCCTGGCCTGAAGGCGACCAAAACGGACAATTGGAAAAAGATAAAGGTCGATCTTACGGAAAAAGAGGTGATCGAACTGGTGGGCAAACCGGGTCTGATCGCCCCCCATGGTGAAGGCAAACTCATCTACTACTATCCCACGTCCAAATCGGCCAATTGCGCCAAGGATCGGGAAAGCTGCACGCCGATTGTCTTTGAGAAAGGTCGCGTCATCGGCGTTGGACGATTGGCCGTCCAGTCTGCGCCGAAAAAGGCCCGGACCACGAAACCCCGACCAACGACCCCCAAACCGGCCTCAACCCCGACCCCTGCCCCGAAACCTGAAAAACCCCGGTTGGATAAGAGCACCCAAAAAGAGATTGCACGGCTGGATCAATTTGTCCGACAACTCCCGGCGGAAAATACCCTCGATAACCTGCGTGTTTACAAGTATCTGCTCAAACTCGATCCTGAAAATACAAAGTACCAGCAGAAAGTCGCCCTGTATGGAGAACGGTTCCAGAAAGAAAAGGGAAAGCGGGAGGCACTGCGATTGTATCGGGAGGAAATCCGAAAGCTTCAGAACCGGGACCTGAAAGTGTTCCAAGGCAACGAGCAGATTTTAATGGCCATGAAGATTCTGGGTGGTGGAAAGTTCTATGTCTGGCTGAAAAATACCGGGATGGACACGATCCAGATCCGTCCGGATCAGTTTCTCCTGCTGGATGAAGCCGGACACAAGTTCGACTGTTATCGCTGCCTGGATATGCAGACCGATCTCATCGCCGGCGGCCAAGTGGAAGGCCGCATCACCTTTGACGCCTATACCGACCCCCGGGAGCTGGTATTTTCCCATCCTTTGGCGGGGAAGGTGGTGCGTCGCATCCCCCAGTATTAAAATTGGCTGGTGGCCAATTTTAATACCCCTGATTTATTCTTCGTATCTTCTAATACTAAAATCGGTGTTCCACCGATTTTAGCATCAGTTGAAGAAATTCATATTAGGACGCCGGTTCAGCTCCGGAGGCGATTCGAAAAAACGGCTGAGTGCATCTTCCGCCGCCGTCATGTCTCTAGCTCCCATGATGGACGAAAAAAGAGTATGGCCGTAGCGGAAGTTTGCTGAAAAATGGAGGCTGAATTTACGAAACCGGCGCAGGGCCTGGTTCTCATTAAAATGCTCCTTGAGGTAGTCGGCCACTCGGCGAATGCTGGTCAAGTAAATATCTTCTATAACCGGCAACCCCCGTGTCCATGCCGCAAACACCCATGGCTGGGCCACGGCGAGCCGCCCGAGGGCCACACCGTCGCAGCCGGTGCTGACCATCATTTGTAAGCAGTCATGTTGGTCGAAGACATTTCCGTTTCCGAAAACGGGAATGGAGACCGAATCTTTCACCATGCCGATATAGGCCCATTTGGGTGGCCGTGACCGGCGGTCCGGAGATACCCGGGGATGAAATATCAAAGCATCGGCGCCGGCGGTTTCGAACCGACGGGCAAGATCGACGGCATAGGATGGATCATCCCGCCATCCGGTTCTGAATTTGACCCATAACGGGATCGTCACCGCCTTTCGAATGGCGGTGACGATGGTTTCAGCCAGGGTCGGATTCCTGAGCAGGGCGGCGCCGCAGTTTTGGTTACAAATGGTTTTGACGGAGCATCCGAAATTGACGTCCACACCAAAGAAACCCTCCGCTTCGATCCGCTGGGCGGCAGCCGCCATCTGATCCGGGGCTGCACCAAAAATCTGGCACACCAGGTTGGGCAACTCGTTATCCTGCCAACAGAAATACGGAGAAACCCATCGATTCTCGGTCGGTATCCGTTTGGCATTACACATTTCTGTCCATAGCAGTCCGAATCCGCCGAACTCGCCGATCACACGTCTCAGGGCCACATGCCCGAGAAAGGTCATGGGCGCCATGATAAGCCGATGGTCGATGCTGCGGTTCCCGATTTGTAGAGGACGATTCAGATATTCCGTGAGCCGTTTGGGCATGACAATCATAATAAAATCGTTACACGATTTTATGGTGATGTAAACAGGGACATCTCCGGCGATGGGGGGTGGGGTTGGTCATAACCGCCGGGCGACGTGATCGCCCGGCGGTAGAAGGCGGGATCTGAATCAGGCTGCTTCGGGGTGATCGTTGTCGTTTGTGTCTTCGGTCTGAGGACTCAGAGTAGATTTACAATTCGGACAGAATACCGTGGCTATGTTTTGTGCATCCATCCACGCTTCGCTTTTAATCCTCAGGGTGAATGGTTCGCATGCCGGCCCATCGCAGTCCGTATTGTCGCATCGAAAAATTACATTCATTTAAGCCTCCGGGTTTCGGATTGAATAATGCCCCCTCCCTTTTGGTGAAGATGGCTGTATATCATATTAATGATGAATTCGGCATTGTAAAATTGTTAACATTTCACCGGATAGTTGCTGAGGACAGGCCGTATGGAACGGACTTCGGAAGGTCATCTGTCGGTTATCGATTACCTTTCCTTTGCGGCGGGCGGGTCGACCCCAAATATATAGCAGCGATGGCGAGCACGGCCCCGGCGATGTTGGTTCCTGAAAACTTTAGATCGAAAAACAGGACATCCCAAACAAACGCCAAAGACGGCTGCAGCAGCAATAACAGGCCTGCCAGGGACGCCCGAATAACGGGTACGGCTTTAGTGATCAACGTCCATCCGAGCACCTGACTAAAGAGGGCATAGCCCAGGAGGGAAAGTCCGGTCTGCAGGTCCGGTATATGAAACGATTGGTTCAGCCGGGCGGCTTCAGCGGCCATGAAGGCGGTGGATACGATGGAGACCATCGCCAGGTTTGCCACCGGCGATAAAGGGCAGTCGATGGAACCGAGTTTCCGGAGGGTCAGAATATAGCCGGCATAGCAAAGAGCGGCCCCGATACCATACAAGACGCCTGCCCGGTATGTATGCGGTAGGTGATCCCACTGAATTCCGACGATCAAAAACAGCCCGGCCATGGCCAGAAAAATAGCGACTACCAGTCTCAGCCCGGCCTTCTCACCCAACACCCATACGCCGATCATGGCCAGGAAGAATACCTGAAAGTTTGCCAATATGGTCGCCAGCCCCGGTCCCACATAATGGATGCTGCGATGGAAGAGAATCAGGTCCAGCGCGAAGATTAGCCCGCAGGCCAGCTGGAGTATAAAATACCGTGGCGATTTCCATAGGCGCTCGCGCCGAATTCCCGCAATCGCAAGAAGCAGGAGGCCTCCGATCAACGTCCGGTAGACACCGGCAATGGTCGGGCTTACGTGGGCCAGTTTGACATAGACCCCGGACAGACTGATCATGGAAGCACCGATCATGACCCGAAACGCTGCGGTCGACTCATTCAACGGGCCGTGATCGGCGTTAGGATGATGATGTCCCATGGCCCATCGCTTATAGCAGAACCCATGATCGGTTAGAAGCGGATCCGAAAACGTTCAGAGACTCCGATGGTTATTGACTCGATAAGGTTTCCCGCGTAAACTAGCCCGGACATTGCACCAAAAGGAGACGTTCATGGGCAAGGCATTTCGAGGCGAAGCTGTAGTCAAACTACCGCGAGCCTTGAATAACGCAGTCCATGGATGTCTCCTTTTGGCCCGCAGGGTGAACTCTTTTCAGCTCTTTTTGTTACCATTGATGATTACAAGATGTATTTTCACAGCACAGCCCAGTAAACAGTCTAACTCATCGATATTGTTTCTTTTCAGCCATCCGCTGAAAAGAGTTCATGCAATGTTCGGGCTAGCACTGGTTTCGACTGGCAATTTGGCAATACGGGTTGACATGGCATGACCGTCGATCGTCAGTTCATACGGTGAGTCATCGCTACATCAGCTGATTTCATGTCTGTATTCCAACACAACCCACAAAGGCACCCTTCCCTCAGGGGAATCTCTTATCTTTCGGGAATGTGCGATGTCCGAAAAAAAGGAAATAGATCGACTTACGCGCCAGTTGCGGCAACTGGAACGCAAGGTCGCCGACAGCCAGGATGCTGCTGAAGACGCTTTTCAAACCGCCGATTTCTATCGGGAGCTGTTTGAGATGATGAATGTGGGCATCCTGGTCTGCGATCCGGCGCCCAAGAAGAAGGATTTCGTGATCCGGGCAGCCAATACGATCGGGCAGCAGATTGCTCGGTCCGAAGACGGCGCCGTGGTCGGCCTTGGTCTCCGACATGCCCTGCCGGGGCTTTCTTCGGTTCGGATTTTCGATGTATTCCAACGGGTATCCCGATCCGGGATGCCCGAAACCATCTTGCCGTCCTATCACAGCTCCGGTGATATTATCGGATGGTTCGAGTCCACGGTCCATCGGCTCTCTTCCGGTCTCATCGCTGTGTTTTTGACCGACGTCAGCCAGACGGTCCGTTCCCAGGAAGAAGCCCGGAGCGCCGAGCATGACAAATCCTTCATTCTGGATGCCACCTTCGAACTGCTGATTTATTCGGACCCGGACTTGCGGGTGAAATGGCTCAATCAGGCGGCCGCCGATACGTTCGGTGTGACCAAGGAAAGTTTGATTGGCCGATACTGCTATGAAATATGGCATAATGACGACAGCCCCTGTCTGAATTGCCCGCTGCTTAAGGCCCGTGATACCCGAGCCCCCCAGGAGGCCACCATCCAATCACCGGATGGCAGGGACTGGCTTCTCCGGGGTTATCCGGTCTTCAATGAGGACGAAGAAGTCACGGGCCTGATCGAATTTGCCCAAGATATTACGGATCGCATGAGGGCCGAGAATGCGCTTCGGGAAAGCGAAGAGCGCTTCCGGGCCATGGCGGAGAACATCAACGAGGTGTTCTGGCTTTTTGACTGGCTCGAACAGCGGGTGATCTATGTGAGTCCGGCCTATGAGAAAGTATGGGGACGATCTAGTTCCGCTCTTTATGCCAACTACGACGAGTGGGCCGAAAGCATCCATCCGGCCGACCTTGATTTCGCCAGGGGTTCGTTTGAAGCCATCATCACCACCGGCGGGGGGACGCCCAGGGAGTACCGCATTCAGCGACCCGATGGAGAGATTCGCTGGATTTCCGACCGGGGTTATACGGTGCGCGATGAAAACGGCAATATTCGTTACATCACCGGCATTGCGGAAGACATTACCCAGCGGAAGGCGGCGGAAAAACGCCTCCGATTATATGAGCAGATGGTGGTCTCCTCCCAGGATTTCATCGCTCTGATTGATCGGGACTATTATTATCAGGCGGCGAACAATGCCTATCTGAAGGTGTTCTCTATCGCCCACGAGGCGATTATCGGCCAACATGTGGCTGCCGTTTTCGGGGAAGAACTGTTCGAAAACACCATCCGATCCCGAATCGACCAATGCCTGGAGGGTGAAGAAGTCAAGTTCAAAGGCTGGTACGACCTGCCTTCTCTGGGCCGACGTTTTCTGGACGTCGCCTATTATCCCTCATTTGAAAAGGACAACTCGGTCTCCGGGGTGGTTGTCAGCGGTCGGGACATAACTCCCATACGGAAGCTTGAGGATCAGCTCTTTCAGGCTCAGAAAATGGAAGCGGTTGGTACTTTGGCCGGAGGGATCGCCCATGATTTTAACAACCTGCTCATGGGTATCCAGGGACGGACGTCTCTCATGATGACAGAGATCGACGAGAGCCACCCCTATGGAGAGCATCTGAAGGGCATAGAAACCCACATCAAAAGGGCCGTTGATCTGACCCAGCAGCTTCTTGGATTTGCCCGGGGCGGCAAATACCAGGTCCAGACCCTGGACCTTAATAATCTCGTGCAAAACCAGGTCCAGATGTTCAAGCGAACCCGGAAGGAAATCGTCATCCATGAAAAATATGCTCCCGATACCGGCGCCGTGGAGGGGGACCAGGGCCAGATACGGCAGGTTCTGCTCAATATTTTTATCAACGCCTGGCATGCCATGCCGGGCGGAGGCGATATCTTTGTGGAGACTGAAAAAGTCCATTTAGAACAAGAAATGGCAAATTCCATCGACGTGGCCCCAGGGCCCTATGTGAGGATTACGATTACCGACAGCGGGATCGGGATGGACGAGGCCATTCAGAAGCGGATATTCGAGCCATTTTTTACCACGCGAGAGATGGGCAGGGGCACCGGTCTGGGGCTGGCCTCGGCGTACGGCATTATCCGAAACCACGGCGGTTTTATCACCGTCGATAGCGAAGTCGGGCGCGGTAGTACCTTCAGCATTATGTTGCCGTCATCACAAAGCCAGGTGTCTCCTCCGAAAGAACACCTCGAAACAGCCGTCCCAGGTGCCGGAACCGTGCTTTTGGTGGATGACGAGCAGATGGTCCTCGAGGTCGGTCGAAAAATGCTCGAACGGCTTGGATACTCGGTTATCGTCGCCCGTGACGGTTCGGAGGCCATTGAGCTGTATTCATCCGAAAAACACCGTATCGACCTGGTGATCCTGGATATGATTATGCCCGGATTGTCCGGTAAGGAAGTTTGCGCCGCCATTACAGAGGAGAACCCGAGAATAAAAGTCCTTCTCTCCAGCGGGTACAGTATGAACGAGCAGGTCAATGAGATCATGGATATCGGTTGCCGGGGTTTCCTGCAGAAGCCCTTTAGTCTGACTTCGCTGTCCGCGAAGGTTAGGGAAGTCATGGAGAAGCAGTGATGACGGAAGATATTTATCGAAAACTCCAGAAAGTGCTGGACACGCTACCCAACGGATTTCCGGCCACCGATAGCGGGATCGAAATCAAGATACTCAAAAAAATATTTACGCTGGAGGAAGCAGACCTGTTTTGCGATTTGAAACTGCATTTTGAAACCGCCGGCCAGATCGCCAGACGCACCGGTAGACCCAAGAAGGAGCTGAAACAGCTGCTCGACTCGATGTGGCATCGGGGGGAGATTCTCGGGGCCGAAGTCGTGGGGATCCGTGTGTACAAGATGATTCCCTGGATCGTCGGCATCTATGAATTCCAGGTGGAGCGCATGGACCGGGAATTTGCCGAGATGTGTGATGACTACGAAGCTTACTTTAAAGAGCAGTTGATTTCTCACAAACCGAATCTCATGCAGGTTGTTCCGGTAGAAAAACACATCGATGTCCGGCAACAAGCCCTCTCTTTTCAACAGGTGTCTGCCATTATCGATTCGGCAAAGTCGTTTGCCGTTAACGAATGCATCTGCACCAAAGGTAAAACACTGCTGGGGGAGGGGTGCGACAAACCTAAAGAGATTTGCATGGGACTGAGCAAAGTGCCCGGGGTATTCAAGAAACACCCGTGGGGGCGGGCGATCACCCGACAGGAAGCTTACGACACGTTGCGCCTGGCTGAAGAGCACGGACTGGTGCATCTGACATCCAACGTGCAAACCGACCATATGTTCATCTGTAACTGCTGCGGTTGTTGCTGCCCGGTCCTCGACACCTTGAAAGCGCACGGTACGGCCGAACATGTCAATGCCAGCTTTTTCGCCGAAATCGATGTGGACGCGTGCTCCGGCTGTGGAACCTGCTCGGACGAGCGATGTCAGGTGGATGCCATCGAAGTGGTGGATGATACCTATCGGGTGCTACGGCACCGGTGTATCGGATGCGGGCTCTGTGTGTCCACCTGTCCGGAGGAGGCCATCCGGCTGGTGCAGAAACCGACGGAAGAACTGGAAGCCCCACCGGTAACCCAGAGCGATTGGATGAAAGCCCGCGGCAAAGTGCGGGGTGTTGATTTTAGTGCTCTGAAATAAAACCATTGTGAACCCCGACAATGCTTTGGAGCCAAGTAGACTTGGCCCCTCCAGGCGAAACTCTTTCCCTGCGGGGCTGACGTTATAGAATTGTGATGCCGGCACAATGTTGGCGGGTAAACCCGTAATTGATGGACAAACCAGCTGCCAAAACGGCGGATGAATCGTTTACGTTAGAAGCGACTTTGTCGCGTTTCCTAAAATCGTTTCACGATTTTAGTCTGGAGAATCAGGTGGGGAATATCAAAGTACACCAAGATAGTGAGCGCGAATTGACAGTTTTTACTGCAGAGGGAATGATTCGGGCCGATGATGTGGCCACGGCCATCGAGACATTCTATCGTAACGCGGTGACGTTGAACGTGTTGTGGGACATTTCCGGTGCCGACGTGAGCCGCATCGAAGCTAGCGATATCGAAAAAATCGTCCATTTGTCGGTTGCCCATGGGGAAACCCGGGTTGGAGGGAAGACGGCTGTGGTCGCGACCGAAGATCTGACGTTTGGCCTGTCACGGGTGTATGAGACGTTAAAGGAAGCAGAACAGCTTCCCTTTCAAACCAGTGTGTTTCGCTCTCTGGATGATGCCTACGCCTGGCTCTCCGAGTAATCAGCCGATGAATTTCGGTCCGGCCTTCCCGGCCTTGGTGGGCCATCGAAGCGCAAAGATTCAGCCCGCGCATCCCACCCAACGGGTCAGAGTTTTTTCCACGTCCGACCCCCATTCTTGCTGGTTTTGATGGTGATGGATCCGCTGAACCCGACCGAGATACCCTTGTACTGTTCACGGGTGTTCTTCAGGTAAAACGATCCTCCTCCCTGGGGCATACCCCTGGAATTGAAACGCAGACGTTTTGCCGGAAATGTAATCCGATGTACCTCTACCCCATCGGGTATGATACGGCTGATGATCAAACGCTCCATGGATTCCCGGACGCCATTTTTCGCAGTGGCACCGGGGCCGGTCCCATCGTCCACAAATGCTTCATACCGGCGCTTTGCTGCATCCAGCTTGACCGTCACCACCGTGTTGTCCCGGATCGAACGGATTCGCGCAATTTGCATGACCGTGCATAATCCACGGACGCAGGTATCGAGTCGGTAGCTGGGAAGGACGTGGCGCCAGCCGGTCGCGCCCCCCACGGTCAGCAAACAGGCTATCCCCAGGCAGACCATGAGTTCGATCTTTGTCAGACCCCATGAATTCAATGTCATGACAGCCTCCGTGTAAAACTTTATAGGGTTGAGCGGGGGAGGGTGATGAATTGAGGGATGGGAGGGAACTGTGTCCGGGATGGGGCTTCAGGCACCGAACCCGGATATTGCAACAGGCTCAAAAGATTTCATGAAAGTGCGGGTGAAAGCCGTTTCCATGTTGTGCAAAACCCGTTCCGAGACCTGGAAAGGAGGTTCGGGTCGAGGACTCGGAAATGTGGTTTGAATTTTAACCACCTGAATTCATGTGGAAATATCTTTAAGCCGAGCGGGGCTCGATAAGGCGGACGGTTGATCTGAACCTCGCTCCGGCCCCTGTACCACGCAGCGCCGTGTGGTTTTATCCCATCGGGTGCACATTTCTTTGGGCAATGGCTGCACAGTGGATTGTGCAATCTACCGGAAGGGAACAACGTCGGCATACCCTCGGGAGGGACCCCACAGATTAGAGTGATTGCCAAAATTATGTTCCGTTTGATGATTTCACAGGGCCGGTACGGTGCCCGGCCCTTCTATGAGGGGCCTTGTCAAGCCTCTGCCTTTATCTTCGTTTTGTTGGCCACCGGTTTCAGCTCGTTGGGCAATGAACCCAAGAACCACCTTCTATCCGTTCCGGCACTTTGGGCCGAAGACCTCATAAAGCATTCGCTGTTTAGGCTGCTCCAATCGGAACAGAATTATAACATTCGCTATAAACGGCTTTTAGCGAGGATGAGATTATGACCGATACCCCCCTTTCCACAGGCCCACACCGCTTTACCATGCCGGACTGGATCTCCTGTGCGCCGTTTGAGCGCCTTTTGAACATGGAAATTCGGGAAGCGGCCGGAGGGCGCGCCTTACTCACGATGCCATTCTTGATGGAATACGCACAGGGTGCCGGCCTGATGCATGGGGGCGCCCTGGTCAGTCTGGCTGATACGGCTGTGGTGATGGCGATTAAAAGCCTGATCCCTCCGGAAACCCATTTTGCCACCATCTCTCTTGAGACGCGGTTCCTTCGTCCCGTGAAGAGCGGCATCATTACTGCCCATGCTTCGGTAGAGAATCAGGACGGGAGCCGGGTCCGCGGCCGTGCCACGATTTTTGATGATCGAGATCGGCCGGTGATGGAGTTTTCGTCTACCTTTAAAATCGCGCGGAATGCGAAGATAACAGGGGTTACCTTTGGATCATGATTCAATATCCGGATTATGTGGATGGGGTATTGATTCCTTTGCCGAAATCACCTATCTGGAAAGTCGGAGTAACTAAGGTCGGATCAGGTATGGATTATAGCCCTTGTCAGAATTCCGTTCCGAATCCTCTTACGTTCAACGTATTACCGCAAAGACGCCAAGGCCGCAGAGTAGATTTTGATTTTGTATTTCACTGAGAGGGCGAAAAGCAAAACGATCGCCTGTCAAAATATTTTAGATTTCAATATGCTTATGAGGAGCTCTTTCCCAGAATCCCCCTCTCAGGGATTCTGGGGGAAATACTGTTCCTTTGCGCCCTCTGCTTGTCGGGTCGAAGCTCGAAGAGCGAAGCCTGGCGACTCGGCGGTTATCTTTTCTGTATTTCTGCAAACAGAATATATTTATGACAACCACTATAACTAAAGAGGAGGGAATTATGAAAGTGACGATTACCGAAAACTGCATGGGAGACCGCAACTGCAATGACCTGTGCCCCGAAGTGTTCGAGTTCGACGAGGAAACCCTCCGGTCCACAGTCAAGTTTGATGAGATTCCCGAGCAGTACCACGACATCGTTCGCAGGGCCGCAGATGAATGCGGTGCCGATGCTATTATTATTGAGGAATGAAGCTCTGAATTTTCGGACCTGCCTTCAGTGAGCATTGTTCGTAAATCAACTTCCGGCGAAGAGTTCGAAACGTCGTCCGGGGACGGCAGGTTTTCATTGAAATCCGAAAGATAAGGGTGTATCAATACCTCCTGCCTCAGACCGGCATCTCTTTTTGTGCAGGCCAGTAGCTCTAATGGTAGAGCACCGGACTCCAAATCCGGGTGTTGGGGGTTCGAGTCCCTCCTGGCCTGCCATTTTTTGCCCGAACGTTGCATGAAATCGTTTCAGCATCGTCGTGGTTCGCTCCACTAAATAGAAAGCCTGCTTCAGGTTGCCCTGAAGCAGGCTTTTCTATTGCATATAAATTTGCTTCCTTGGGTTTCGTCGCACTATCCGCCGTGAACCTTGCCTGCGAATTGCGCAAAAACCTCAGGATCGTGGCCGAATACCACATTGGCATTTTCTTTAACGGCAATGCTCTTCAGTTTCGCCAGGCTTTTATACCATCCGGACATATCGCGTATCAGCCACCCCGGAGGCGTTGCGTCAACCCAGTTCTCTTTAAAAAACATGGTGTCCGAAGTGAATAAAAATGACTCTGAATCGTTGAGTTTCGCTTTCATCGACAGCATACCGGGAGTATGCCCGGGCGTATTGTAGACAGTGATTCCTTCAAAAAGCTCGACTTCATCCCCATGGACGGCCTGCCAGTTGAAGGCCGAATCGATGTAATGGGGGAGATAGGCCCCGAAGTCCTGTTTCGTCGCAATCGCGTAGAAGGCATATTTCAGTTCCTCTTCGTGGGCGTACACCGGCACATCCAGGCCGCGGAACAGTTCAAGGCCGCCGGCATGGTCCAGATGCATATGACCGATAATAATCGCAGACACATCGTTCACACTGTAGCCGGCCTTTTCCAGCTGCTTGTCCAGCCTGTTTTCCTCTTCATACCGGCTAATGGTAAAGACCTCTTGAACCGGCTCGGGCCATAATTCCCTGTGGTTCGGAGCCGGGCCGGCCTCGTACAGAATAAGCCCGCTCTTGGGGTGCTCGATGAGCACACCAATCATTTGGAAATCTCGTCTTTGGGATTTCGGTTCGGGATTGCTTTTCGTTGCCACACCGGAAGCTTCAAAGACCCAACCTTGATCCGCAGTCAATGCCCCGTAATCTAAAAGCCTTAGTTTCATAGCGCCTGCTCCTTTCGAGTTAAAATTTCATCTACGTCCATACAAGCTCTTGCGGCAATCAAACTCCATTGGCAGCTGCCTTGCTTTAAGTACAGCCGCCGTCGGCATAGAAGACCATCAGTACTTGGGGCTCCCAAACCCTTCGGTTACCAGCCCGCCTTCGTCAAGCCACTGCTGCATGCCACCCCATTTAAACGGCCCATAAAGACCCTGGGCAATATCGAGACGATCGCGCTGAGCACCCCCCAGCCACATCTTGACGATCTTGTAATCACGCATGTACTTTTCAACGTGTCCTTCATAGACATCTCCGTACGATCCCATCAGTTCCATTGCACGATTGGTGCAAAACTCTGCGGCATCACCGGCATAGGACCTGGCAATAGAGAACTTGGCGATCATCTCCCGGGTCCATGGGGCGCCATAGGTATCAGGATCGTTTAACTGCCATGTGACGCTGAGAATATAATTTCGGGCCAACTCAATCTTTCTTGCCATCTCTGCCAGGATTGACGCAAAAAAAGATCGTTCCCTGACGGGGACACCGGCTATTTCTCTACCGCCGGTCCAGTCTAAAGCAATTTCGACAACAGCTTCGGCGACACCTACCAGCCGCGCGGCACCGGCAAGCCGGCCAAGGCCGATCACGAACCCTTCAATTATTTTGGCCCCGAGATTCGGCTGGTCCAAATCCAGAACATACCGTTTAGGAAGTCTGACATTATCGTATACCAACTCCCCATTCTCATCGGAATACGTCAGGCCCATCTTTTCAAAAGGCAGGGTACAACTGAATCCCTTTGCGTCCGGTGGGACGTATACGATACTGGCACCCTCGGCCCCCAGTTGGGGATCACGCTGCACAACCGTCCAATAACCAATATGGCCTTTCAGATACTCACTTTCGAATCGGTCGTTGGGGCCCGCCGGGCCAGGCCATAGCTTGCGCCCGTTAATGACGACTTCGTCGCCCTTAATCTCCATGCGCGTGCGGATGGTCCGGAAATCGAATGCCGGATCTTCGATGCTGGCGCCACCGGATGGTTCGCTTATGCAGGTACATGCCGTCCAGGCCTCTTCACCGGCTATTTGCGGGGCAAACTCTTCAAGCAGGTCGTCCCGGCCCGCGGCCATCATGAAGGAGACCACCCAGTGAATCTTACCGACCATGGTCGCCAGGCCGATTTCCGCTCTGGAAAGTTCGATATTGATCATCTGCCGGACGACCGGAGACAAGCCCAATCCACCGAATTTCTCCGGCAGATTCGAAGCGGTCAGCCCCAGTTTCACACACTCTTTATAGTACTTGTGCAGTGTTTCTATGCCGAGTTTCTCATCTTTGTGCCATCCGCCCTCAAAGTCGTGACGAACCGGCATCAAGGCCTTATTGGTGAATTCCCTGATCGCTACCGCCATCCTGATATCTTCATCCGTACAAAAACACTTCGGGTATTTGTATTTCGGATCAAGCATTTTATAATAGCCGCTACCTACTTTTCCTTTCATGCAAACCCCCTTCGGTTGCTATTTTAATATTGAAAATTATGCCGCTATACTATATAGAAAAAAGAATAAATCTGTCATATTAAATAGTTACGGCAAGGCATCGCCGTTTGCAAACATATCCTTTTTTCTATTCAAGCGCTGTAGCATGTTCAAAATTGGTCCGGCGGAACCTTTAATCGGACTGAGCATCAGGATGAAGCCAGATCCACCTTTCACGTGATGCCACATTAACCGCAACATACATGCCAAATTCGCCCCATTGGCATCTGAAATCGCTGGGTAGGCTCTAACTATTCGTTATTGCGCCACTAAATGTCGCTGTGCGGCATTAAGAAGGCCTTGATCAGATAAAAACAGCCCTATGCGAATTGTCAGAATGATAAAAAACAGGAAGTACGCCGCGGGATATTTCTGGAAATTAAGAATCCGCTGTCAAACATCCCCGATATTTCCGAGGATGAGACGCAGTGCCGGGAGATAAAAATGGACCCCCACTTTACCCAAAATAAATTTTCCATCCAGTCTTTATGCAACATCCTGCAGCCGATTCTCGGCGCTGAACTGATGGTGGTTGATGAATCCATGATAGCGGTTGCCGGGACCGGTCCTTATAAACAGAACGTCGGCTCGCGGCGGCCGAGAGACTCCTATGTCGATTTAACCTTAAAGTCAGGCCAGGGGTTCCAGATCGGCACCCCTGGCGAGACCGAGCAATGCCTGCGGTGTGAGATGAAATCGTTTTGCCACTATACCTCGGTCATTTCCTGCCCCCTTAAATACCAGAATAAAATCGTAGGTCTTTTCGGGCTGTTAGGATACGACAAGAACCAGCAGGAAACGATGCAGCGCCGGCGCCTGTTTCTGTCGAACCTTTCTCAAAATATCGGCGATTATATTGTGCAGAACTTCTTCGGACGCGATTTTTCGTATTATGATTTCGTTGCGTCCAGCGCCATGGACAACATTGTCAACGCCATAGACAAAGGCGTTATTATCACAGACTGCAACAACCGTATTATTAAGGTGAACCAATTTGCCGAAGAAGCGTTGAAATTCAAGCACGACGAATATACGGGGAAAGATATCGGCATCTTTGGTGATGCGTTGGAACCCGTTGACCCCCATCTAAAACCAGATGGCGCAGGCAACGCGCCCCAATCCAAGTTTATTGCAAAAACAAAGCCGATATATCATGATAACCGCCCTGTCGGCCAAGTACTGTTGCTGCAAAATACGGAAACGCGCATAACCTCCTCAACGGCATACACCTTTGGCAAAAGGCCGCCCAAACCCAGGCTCATAGGAACATCCGATCCTCAAATTGAAGGAAATTATCACCAAAGTCGCCGTCAATGATTCGAGAATCCTCATCAGCGGAGAGACGGGCACCGGAAAAGAACTGGTTGCCCAGCTCATCCACTACCAGAGCCCGAGATATCTGGGGCCATTTGTGGCCCTGAACTGCGGCTCAATACCCGAAACACTCATTGAAAGTGAACTGTTTGGTTATGCAAAAGGCGCCTTTACCGATGCCCGCAAGAAAGGAAAAACCGGGAAGTTCGAGCTGGCAAACGGAGGAACCATTTTTTTGGACGAAATTGGCAACCTCCCGCTAACCGGACAGGCTAAAATACTACGCATCCTGGACAATGAAATCCTCGAAAAAATTGGCAGCGAAACCGCAATAAAGCTGAATGTGAGGGTTATCTGCGCCACCAATAAAAATTTACCCAAAATGGTAGATGAAGGGCTTTTCATGGAAGACCTGTACTACCGTTTGAACGTTGTCCAGGTTGAAGTTCCGCCTTTGAGAGAAAGAAAAGCAGACATCTCCTTGCTGCTCGATTATTTTGTAAAGGAACACAATCGGCACTTCGGCGGCAACCTCAGAGGCTTCAGCAACCGGGCCATGAGTTACCTGATTCATTTCCAGTGGCCGGGTAATGTACGCGAATTGAGAAATGTTACGGAATACGCCTGTAATATCAAAACAAGTGGATTTGCCGATCTTGAAGATCTCCCCCCTTATATGTCACCACTCAAAGAAAGCCAGGCGAAAGATACCCCGGAACCCATCAATATTGAAAAGCTCATGGTTGAGGAGGCCATGCGCCTGTTCGGTAGATCAACCGCGGGCAAGCAGGAAGCCGCCAGGTATTTGGGTATCAGTGTTTCCACCTTATATCGACGGCTCAACATGGGACGCGCCAAAGAGAACGGCCGCCACTGAAGATTATTTATAAGAGAAACACGTCCCCGCCTCATTGCTTAGCTGAACAATCATAAAGGCCTGAAAAGGCTTTCAGGGCGACCCGTATTTTCCGGTTTTAGGAATCCCTCGAGGTGGTCCCATGTTTTTTTGTCATTTTGACAAGCCCGGAAAACTGCAAAGATCATCTGAATCGCTTGGCCCTCAAAAATAAAATATAAATATCAAACACTTAAAACACTGCCAGCTAAGTCGCGCCCTCGAATTGAGATTGGCATACATCATGCGTAAGTATTTAGCCCGAGTTGAGTCGGCTGGACGCAGTACGCTTCAAAGGACATTTAGAACTATTAAGGAGGGCCTACAATGTGGAATCAAGTCGAAGAACTTATGGTCGGCGCATGCGACCTGCATATTCATGCCGGACCGGACATAGTCCCGAGACAGCAAGATATCGTTGACGTGTGCCGGGAAGCTCAGGATGCCGGCATGAAAGCTCTTGCGTTCAAGGATCACAACACGTCAACCGTAGACCGCGTGAAAATTGTAAGTCAACTGGTACCCGAAGGGTTGAATCTCTTTGGGGGTATCGTATTGAATTATGCGGTGGGCGGTTTTAACCCTGAAGCTGTTGAGCGGGCGCTATCAGCGGGGGCCAAAATCATCTGGATGCCAAGTGCCGATGCTCCTTTGACCATAGAAAAAGTCCACGTGACCAAGGAAACCCCTTGATTTAGTGCCGCCGTAAAATTGACAGACCCGAAAGAGGGCCTGAGCGTGTTCACCGGAAGCCCCGACAAACCCGATATCCGCTCCGATGTGAAGCAGATACTATCCCTAATCGCTGAAAACGATGCGGTGCTTGACACGTGCCATCTGTCTGCCGAAGAGTCTGCTGCGCTTATCGATACGGCCAGGGATATCGGTGTTCAAAAAATTATTGTCACGCATCCAAATTGCAGCATTAACTTGATGACGATTGCTGAACAAAAGGCGCTGGCAGACAAAGATGTGTTTTTACACTATGCATTTTTACCCTGTATGCCGCTCTTTGACCGTCAGCATCCGAAAGATATCCTGAAAATGATGGCTGCCGTTGGTTTCGACCATTGCATGATGTTTTCCGATTTCGGGCAGGTCGTTAATCCGTCACCCGTAGAAGGTTATAAAATGTTTGTGGCAAGTCTTCTCGCGCTTGGAATGGACCCTGCCGATATTAGAAAGGTGGCAGCGGAAAACCCTGCCCGATTGCTGGAGTTGGAATAGCGCCTTCCGGTTTCGATCCCTTATCGCAGAAGATTTCCGGAGATGGACGGATTTTGTTCCTCACGGACAGTATTTGCCCGACACATCCGCACTTGGCCGGTCTAAGCTGCTGTGTTATCATGTTTGCAGACACGATGGTTGGCAGACGCCCTTTTGTCATGGGCCGAAATGGGAGCTCGGTTGACAGTACGGCGCAGATCTGCCAACAACAAGCCCGGTTTTCGACAACACAAGGAAATCGAGATTCTTATATCAGTGAACCTCACCTGCCCGACATCCATGGGAGCATCCAGAGATGCTTTACCCCAAAAGTAGGTTCGGGTCCGGACCGGCACCAGGGCCAGGTACCATGCTCGACTATAGCGGCTTCCACCAAATCCTCTCCAAAATCAACAGCCCGAAATTACTTGGTTTTTTTCAAGGCCACAAGGATCGGATTCATGCCTATCTGCTGGAGTCCCTGCAAGCGGGGCCGCCGACCCCCTATCGGGATTATATTCTGACCGATGCCGAAGGGCGGGGGCGGGTCCGCGCTTATCTGGATGCTTTCGAGAGCGCCCTTAACGGGCACATCGAGACCTTTCTCGAAGACCAGAAGAGTATCGGTTACATCCGTGCCATGGAAGGTTTCCACCTCAACGATGTGTACGGATACACGGTTTCCTTCAAGGATGCCCTCTGGCGGGCCAGCCTGGAATACAATGCCGCGAAGCCGGATCCCGCCGACCGGCTCAACAATGATGACATCTTCACGTTCAACAAATTGTTGGACGGCGCATATTACCTCTTGACGTTATCTTTTATCGAAACCCGCGACGAGGTCATTACGCGCCACCGGGACCAGCTCCAGGCGATGCAGAGATTCGCCGCCGAAGTGGTATCGGTATTCGAGGAAGAAAAAATCTGGGCCGAGACAACCCAGGGAGTCTACAATATATTCGGTCTGAACGGAACCTTCCTGTTGCTGGAACCACAGAGATCTGTTGACGAAGGCCGAGGGGAGGCCCGGATGATCGGGCTGCAGATCGCGCAAAAGGACGTGGAGCGGATCCTGGAGGTGATCTGCCGCTGCTCGAGCCCTGTGGCGGTGGGGGAGGACAACACCATGATTCGATTTTCCGACTCCATGGACTCCGATTTTTTCCGTTTCGTCGCCTCTCCGATCCTGGACCGAAAATCCACGCTCAGAGGCGTCATCTGTGTACACGACCAGGGGCGTGCCTTCCGGTTTTCGAAGTTCGACCGGAACCTGCTGTATCAATTCTCCTTATTTACCGGGGCCGTCTCGGCCAATTGCCGTATGGTTTCCGAGATCGCAGAAAAGAAGGAAGATTTGCGAAATCTCACCACCCGTCTCATTTCCGTGCAGGAAGAGGAAAGGAAGAGGATAGCGGCCGACATTCACGATGTGCTGACCCAGGCATTGACGGGAATCGGCTACAAGGCGCTGTACTGTATGGAAATCGGGAAAAAGGATCTCGGCCGTCTTCACCGGGAACTGGAGCTTCTATCGGAGACAATTAACGATGCGCTGCACCAATCCCGTCAGATTATCAGCAATCTGCGGCCGCATATTCTGGATGATATCGGGGTGATTGCCGCCTTTCGAAAACATATCGGGGACTTCAGCCAAAAGTTCGGCATCGAAGTGGGATTCCACCACACGGAGTCCCTGCAGATCCATCCGGACAAAGGAATCGCGCTTTTTCGTATTCTCCAGGAAGCGCTGCACAATGTTTGCCGGCACGCCGCAGCCACTACTGTGGATGTGTCTCTTTCCATCGAAAAAGACGGCTCCCTGCTCATGACGGTCAAAGACAACGGCCGGGGCGCTGATCCACGAAGGCGGAGCCGTTCGAGGCACAGGCCTGGGCTTGGGCTTCTGACCATGAGGGAGCGGGCCGAGGATCTGGGAGGCGAGTTTCAGGTGACCTCCGGCCCCGGAAGAGGCTTCAGTGTTATCGTAAAGGTGCCTCTGGGAGAGACAGATGGCCGATAGGATCCGCGTCATGGTAGTCGACGATCATGCGATCGTGCGGGAGGGGATTAAGGCTCTGCTCGATTTGCAGGAGGATATCGAAGTGGTGGCCGAAGCAGAGTCCGGTATAGACTGCCTCGACGAGATCGACGATGTGCTCCCCGACGTGGTCCTCATGGATCTTAGAATGCCCGGTATCGACGGGATAGAAACTACGCGGCACGTCAAGGAGAAGCATCCCCAAATCAAAGTTATTCTGCTTACCAACTACGATGATGAAGAATACGTTCTGGAGTCAATCAGGGCCGGCGCCGACGGCTACGTGATTAAAGACGTCAACAGGGGGGATATTCTCAAGATTATCCACGGCGTGTTTAAGGACAGGGCGTTTATCGACCCGACGGTGACCCGAAAGGTGTTCCACAGCATCCAGCAGACTTCAAAATCAGAAGAAGGGGCGGCCCACCGGCCCGCCCTTTCCCAGAGGGAGCTTCAAATCCTGACCCATCTGGTGGAAGGTAAAACCAACAAGGAGATAGCAGATGCCGTCTACCTGTCGCCGGATACGGTCAAATCCCACCTAAAGAACATCTACCAGAAACTGGGGGTTCACAACCGCTCCCAGGCCGCCCGGGTCGCGATCCAGAGCAAACTCGTCTATTTGTCCCGATAGCTTTTTCTCTTCACCTAACCCGTGTGGGGTACTGCCTTTCACCCGTATGGGGTATTTACTACTTTCCTTTCCACTGCTATCCAGACGACACTAACAAATTCCACAAGGTGAAGTTGTCCGAAGCCATGCGGATTGGGATTTCCCATGTGTTCCGACCGCCGCTGTGAACCCGCCGGAAGAAAACCGACGGGCACCCCTGCCGTATCGGATTGCGAACCGTTTCGTAGCGGGCAGGCATGTCAGGGAGTGCCGAACGCTTTGATCTTCAGGCAAACATGAAGAGGAGTAGAAAATGGACAGGGAAAACAAGAGGAGAAAAATTTCTCGCCGCCGGTTCCTGAAGGACGTCGTTCTCGGGGGAGCTGTTGCCGGAGCCGGCCTGACGATGATTCCGGGGGCGAATCTAGCCCATGCCGCAAAAAAGGGTGTCTATACCATGAAGTACGATTGTTACATCGGCGCCAGTGCGGAAACGGCACAGCTCGATAACTGGTTTCTGGACGAGCTTGCCAAGCGGAGCGACGGGCGTATCAAGATCAAGAAGTTCTGGTCGGGTTCCTTGCATAAGGTGGGCCAGCATCTGCCTGCCATCCGGGACGGACTTTCGGAGATCTCGCTGATCAGTTACGGCTACTATCCCTCCGCAGTTCCCCTGAGCAGGGGCCTGGAATGGTACTACCGGGGATGCGACCATGCCGACACCTTGCTGTACGTCTGTCGCGACCTCTACGCTTCCACCCCTGAACTGAGAAGGGAATGGGAGGACCGGAACAATGCAAGGGTACTGTATTTCACCAACTGGAGCTATTGTCCCTTCCTCATGAAAAAGCCGCTGCCCGACGTGGCCGCTATCAAGGGGAGAAAAGTCCGGGGGTATGGCATCGGCGCCGACACAGTCAACCGCCTCGGTGGTCAGGGTATGCCTATCGTCGCCGGAGAGGTCTACACTTCTCTGGAGCGGGGCATCCTGGACGGTGTTTTTGCTTTTGCCTTCATCACGGCCGAGAAGATGAAGCTTCACGAGCAGGCACCCTACGTCATTGAGGGTGGTGCCGGAGCCCACGCACCGACCACCGTTGTCATGAACCGGAAACTCTGGCGATCCCTGCCCGATGATCTGAAAGAGATCGTGAACCAGACCGTGGCGGATCTTTACAACTGGCGCTACCTGGAGCTGTACCAGAAGCTGACTGAAGAAAGCGTTGACAAAATGGTGAAGGCCGGCGCCAAGTTTTCCACCTGGTCGGACTCGGAAATAAAGAAAGCCGCCGAAATCGTCCAACCCGCCCAGACAGACCAATGGGTACAGAAGATAGCCAAGCCCAACAACTTCGACGGTGTCGCGTTCCAGAAAAAGGTGGACGCCATGATCCGGAGATACGAGCCGGGAAGACTCAAAAACCCCTGGGAAACCTATAAGCAGAAGTATATGTAATAAGGCCTTTGAGAGTCAGGTCCGGCGCAGGATGCCGGTCGCCTCGGTGGCGTCCTGCGGCGGAACCGGCCCCGGTGGCCCCTTTTCAACAGCGGAGAAAGTATTGCCATGGACAGTCCACAAGAAAAGCTCCTGGTCGAAAAACTCGCGGATCGATACACGGTTTTTTGCACATTTACGGCGGTGCTGGCGGCAGTCACAATAGCGCTGATGATGGTGAGCACCACGTTCGATGCGACCGCCCGATATGTGATCAACAGGCCGATTCCCGGGGTCTTCGAGCTCAACGAGGTCCTGCTGGTTATCTGTGTCTACATGGGGATGGCCTGGACCCAGGTCGAACGCGGGCACATACGGGTTACGGCCTTTTTGATGCGCTTTTCAAAGGAATCCGAGATCAAATGTAACATCCTCGGCTGGGCGTTGACCTTCATTTTCCTCTCTATTCTTGGATATCAGAGCGCCATCGGCGCTTGGGAGTCTTTTCAGATGCGCGAATTCCGATGGGGCTCGGTCCAGATGCCTATATGGTGGGCCAAGGCGCTGGTACCCATCGGGTGCTGGATGATGAACATTCAACTCATTATCGACATTTGGAAAGACATTGAATCTCTGCGCGGCCGGCTTCCCATACAACGAGGCTGATTTCAATATCGGTGTGAACCATCTGTTTCGAAAAGATGCATACATGGAAGGTGATCGATGATTGACCCATTGTTGGCGGTAATGGTCAGTATCCCCGTAGTTCTTGTCATGCTGGCGGCAGGGATCCCGGTTTTTACATCCCTCGGAATCGCCGGTTTTCTTGGCTGCGCCGCGATCTCAGGGATGGACATGGCTTTCATCCAACTCAAGGTGTTTCCTTACGTTCAGACGGCAAGCTATCTGCTGGTTGTCGTGCCGCTTTTTGTCATCATGGGCCATTTTGCCTTCAAGGCCGGCATCGGCAAAGACGTCTATCTCATCGGCAGAAACTGGTTTTCCAGATTTCCGGCCGGTCTAGGGGTTGCCACCATTATTGGCAGCGCCGGATTTGCCGCATGTTCGGGGTCCAGCGTGGCAACAGCAGCAACCATGGGAGCTGTGGCGGTACCGGAGATGCGGGAGCAGGGATACGACCCGAAGCTGGCCTGCGGTATCGTCGCCGCAGGCGGAGTGCTGGGCATCCTCATCCCTCCCAGCGTGATCCTGGTTTTTTACGGCGTCATCACAGACACATCGGTCGGATCGATGCTGGTTGCAGGGGTGATTCCGGGGCTCATCTCGGTCCTCATCTACGTTCTCGGTTTGACGTTCCTGAGTCGGCTGGAACCGTCCCTGGCCCCCAGACCCCAGAAGGTGCCTTGGGGGGAGCGATTCCGCTCCCTGAAGTACGGCTTCGGAGCTTTTCTTCTATTCTTTACCGTTGTGGGAGGTATCTACATCGGATGGTTTACCCCCACAGAAGCGGCGGCGGTGGGCGCCTTTGTTTCGTTCTTGGCAGTGATTGTCAGGCGGAAACAGCTGGAAGAAAGCTTCTGGGATGCTATCAAAGATTGTTTTGTGTCCACGCTCCGTACGTCGTGCATGGTCTTTATCGTCATCGTCGGGGCCGGACTGTACAGCTTCTTTCTCACCCTTGCCCAGGTACCGCAGATGGTCTCGGCCTGGGTCGCAACGCTTCCTGTTCCGCCGGTAATGATCGTAGGCCTGTTCTTGCTTCTCTATATTCCCCTGGGAATGCTCCTGGACTCCTTCTCTCTGCTTCTGGTTACGCTGCCGATCATGTTTCCGGTAGTGGTGGACCAAATGGGCTTCAGCGCACTGTGGTTCGGCATTCTTTCCACGAAACTGTGTGAGGTCGGTTTGATCAGTCCGCCGGTGGGACTGAATGTCTACGTCCTTGCCGGGGTGGTCCGCGATGTGCCCCTAGCGGATATTTTCAAAGGCTGTTTGTGGTTTGTTGTCTTCGAACTAGTGGCCGCCGTGGTTCTCTTTGCTTTCCCATCCCTTAGCTACTGGCTTCCGATGACAATGCGGTAAACCTGTAATGAATTAGATTGATCCTGGAGGACCATGCCATCATTGAGGCAGGCGTTGAGGCATCCATGAACAGAACGGCATCAGATTTGAACGGGCGAAATGCCATCGTAACCGGAGGGGCACGGGGGATCGGAGCCGCCGCAGCGCTCGCCCTGGCCCGGCAAGGGGCCAACATCGTCGTTGCGGATTTGCTGGACGCCAAGGAAACCGTCAAGCAGGTGGAGTCTCTGGGGAAAAAAGCGATCTCGATGGAAACCAATGTCGCGGTGCAGTCCGATGTACAGCAGATGGTGGAACGGGCCGTAGAAACATTCGATCATATCGACATTCTTGTCAACAATGCGGGTGTGGTGCACCGAGACAGTCTGCTGGAGACATCCGAGGCTACTTGGGACAGGGTGATCGGTATCGATTTGAAAGGAACCTTCCTGTGCATCCAGGCCATCTATCCCCACATGCGCGAACGTCGATACGGCAAGATCGTCAACGTCAGTTCGGTATTGGGGATTATCGCCGGAGCGGTTCCCAAACTTGAAGACCCACAGGAAGAAATCCTGTGCCGTTCCGGGGGGCCTGCCTACGCGGCAGCCAAGGGTGGGGTCATTGCAATGACACGCTGGATCGCCACGGACGTGGCCAGGGACGGCATTTTTGTCAACAGCATCGCTCCTGGAACCTGTGAGACCGAGATGAGCAATGGCTTCGAATACAACGTGTCCATGCTGCCGATTCCGAGAATGGGAAAACCCGAGGAAATGGCCGAGGCCATTGTTTTTCTATCCTCGGATGCCTCGAGCTACATAACCGGCCAGGTGCTCAATGTAGACGGAGGATGGGTCATGGCCTGAACGCCGCCCAGACCCCATCGAACAATACAAGGAGTGTGCAGATGAACCTTAGCATGTTGTTGACCAAAAGTGCGCGGCTTTTTCCCAACAGGCCCGGCTTGATTTGCGGAGAACGGCAACTTACCTATTCGCAATTCAACGAACGGGTCAATCGGCTGGCCAACGCTCTCACAAAGCTGGGCCTGAAGAAGGGCGAAAACGTATCGATACTCCAGTATAACTACCCGGAAACCTACGTGTCCTTGTTTGCCTGTTTCAAGTGCGGACTGGGTGCGGTGCCGATCAATTTTCGGCTTCATCCCAAGGAGTTCGCTTTCATCATCGACCACTCCGAGTCGCGGGCAGCAATCCTTTCACCCGAATTCAACGACGCGATCATGCAGGTGAGAGATCGGATTCCAAATGCCCGTTATCTGATCACCCTTGACGGTGCCGGAGGAGAATTTCTCGACTACGACTCCTTGCTGGATGAGGCGTCCGGAGAATTCAGCGACGTGGACGTCTCTCCAGACGATATGGCATGGCTTTTCTACACATCAGGGACCACGGGTATGCCCAAGGGTGCAATGCTTACCCATCGAAACCTGATGGCGATGACCATGAACTTCTATGCCGACATCGCCCCGGGGTTCACACAGGATGACGTGATTCTGCATGCAGCCCCTTTGTCCCACGGAAGCGGCCTCTACGGATTGCCGAATATAGGGAAAGGGGCGGCCAACGTCTTTCTGCCCACCAAATCCTTCGACCCGGAGGTGGTGTTTCAAACCATCGAGAAATACCGGGTCACCAACATGTTCGTCGCCCCTACCATGATCAAAATGCTCATCGACCACCCTTCCCTGGATCGCTACGACCTGAGTTCCCTGCGGGCGCTCAACTATGGCGGTGCGCCCATGCTGGTGGAAGAAGCCAAAAAGGCTATTGAAAAGCTCGGCCCCTGTCTGGTTCAACTTTTCGGACAGGGCGAATCTCCGATGACGATCACGTACCTGCCACAATGGGCCCACAAAGCAGACGGGACTCCGGAAGAGATCAATCGGCTCGCTTCGGCCGGGTTTGCACGAACCGATGTGGAGGTGAAGATTTTCGATGAAGAGGACAATGAACTTCCGCCGGGCAGGATAGGGGAGATCACCACACGCTCCGATCTGGTGATGAAAGGATATTGGAAAAACCCGGATGCCACGGCAGATGCCCTTAGAAACGGCTGGCTGCACACGGGCGATGTAGGCTACCTGGATGAAAACGGGTACCTGTTCATCATGGACCGTTCCAAGGACATGATTATCAGCGGAGGTGAAAACATCTACCCACGGGAAATCGAGGAGGTCCTGGTCAGGCATCCATCAGTTGGAGAAGTTTCCGTGATCGGTGTGCCGGATCCCAAGTGGGGAGAGTCCATCAAGGCGGTGGTTGCACTGACCCAGGGCAAGACGGCCACTGAGAAGGAGTTGATTGAATTCTGCAAGGAGAATATTGCCAGTTACAAAAAACCCAAGTCGGTCGACTTCATAGAGGAACTGCCAAAGAACAACTACGGGAAAATTCTCAAACGGGAGCTTCGTGCCCAGTACTGGCAAAACCAGGAGCGCAAAGTGTGAAGGATGCAAGAGAAACCGAACAGATTCAGAGCGAATACCGGCAAGGCCCGAAGGAGTGACCGGAGCCGAAGAAATCGGTCAGAACGGGGTCGCTGTTTACATTCAACTGGTCCGGCGGTGATTCGCTTCCGGACCCGGGAGGCGTGATATGCCCAAAAAGAGAAAACTTGCCAGGGATGTGGCGATTGTGGGAGCCGGCATGTCAAAATTCGGTATGTTCCGGGATAAAAACTCAAAGGATCTGTTTGCCGAGGCTTACGGCGAAATGCTTGCCTCCGTGGACAAGGGGATCGACCCCGGAGACATCGATGCCATGTATCTGGGTAATTTTACCAATGACTTTTTTGTTCATCAGTCCCACTGGGGGCCGATCGTATCGGACCTGGTCGGCCTGACGCCGAAGCCGGCTACCCGAACGGAAGGGGCCTGCGCATCCAGCGCCCTGGCATTTCGCGAAGGGGTGTTCGCCATCGCATCCGGATTTTACGATATTGTGCTGGTTGGAGGCGTGGAAGACATGTCCAAACGGACCACCGAAGAGGTGGCCAAGGGGCTTGCCCTGGCCACCGTGCCATACGAAGGGGAGGTGGGATTCACTTTCCCGGGGGTGTTCGGTGCCCTTGCAACCGCCTATTTCGCAAAATACGGTGCTGGTCGGGAAGACCTCATGAACATCACCATCAAGAGCCACCGCAACGCCCCGCTCAATCCAAAGGCCCAGTTTCCGGTGACGATTCGGGATATCATGGAAGCGCGGAAACAAAGTGCGGAGCGCAAAGGACAGCCGATCCCGGACTGGCCCGACGAAAAGGCCTTTCTGTCTGACCATTCGGTCAATCCCGCTGTGGCCGGGCCGATGCACTTGTACGACTGCTGCCCCATCAGCGATGGGGCAAGCTGTATGCTCCTTGTTTCTGAAGACCTCGCCCGCAACTTTACCGATGATCCGATCTATGTGGCCGGACTCGGCCAGGGAAGCGGTCGCGGCCTTCATGCCAGTGAATCGTTGACTTCCTTTGAGGCAACGCGCTACGCGGCCCGGGAGGCATACGGCATGGCCGGTCTCGGGCCTGAAGACATCCAGTTCGCAGAAGTTCACGACTGCTTTTCCATGGCCGAGTTACTCCATGTTGAAGATCTGGGCTTCTTTGAACCCGGCCAGGGGCCCCGGGCCATCGCAGATGGGGCCACGACCCTCGCCGGTCCGATTCCCATCAACACTTCCGGCGGGCTCAAGTGCAAGGGGCACCCGGTGGGTGCAACGGGCGTTTCCCAACTCTACGAAGTTTGGACCCAGTTGCGAGAAAAGGCCGGAAAGCGACAGGTTCCCAAGGAGAACTTGAGGATCGGTGCGGCGCACAACCTGGGGGGTACGGGCGGGACCTGCACATTCACGATTCTCGAGAGGAGGTAGCCATGTTTGAAAAGCGTGCGTTCAGCGATATGTCCTTTCAACAGTTTCTGTCAGAGGAGAAACTGATGGGGTGCCGATGCCGCAGCTGCGGCACTGTCTACCTCCCTCCCAAGCCGATATGTACGAACTGCTTCCAAGAGGACCTGGAGTGGGTGGAAATGCCCGAGATCGGGAAGCTGGCGGCCTTTACCTGTATCAGCATCGGTCCTCCTGCCATGCTGGAGGAAGGTTTCAGCCGGAAAAATCCTTACTGCTCCGGCGTGGTTGAAGTGGAGGGCGGCGCCCGGATAGATGCCCGGATCCTGGGAATCGACACCAAAAATCCGGAATCGATACAGATCGGGATGGCCATGCGGACCGAGTACATCCATCGGGAAAGAGAAGGCGTCAAGTCTACGGTGCTCGGTTTCAAGCCCGCTTAGCCCGAACATTGCATGAACTCTTTTCAGCTCGTTTCGCCATTTTTGATGGTTACAAACTGTATATTGACACAATAGCCCAGCAGAATAAATAACAGCCTGATATTGTATCTTTTTTGCCTTCCGCTGAAAAAAGTTCATGCAATGTTCGGGCTAACTACTGCGTGTGGTATTCCCCGGTGGTTTGAAAATCAGGAATACCCTCGGAACATGGTCGTAGCGTGCAGTTTAGAGGCCGTCGAATGAAGTAAAATCCATGACCTCTTGGTGATCAGGAATCCCCTCGGGGCATGGTTAAAGCGTGAAGCATCGATAGTGGCGGCGCATTTCTGATCCGCTTTCAATGCTATATGTTTCAATTCAGATTATGATATCCCGATTATATGCTACCCGGGCAAATCATTGTAAATTCTCCTGTGCGGCGCTGTCTAATATTTGCCACATATGTTCTATCCACTTGAGGTGTTCGGCCTTCATGAGGCATGAGCGAAGGCAGGCGATTTGTTCCTGATCCCAATCAATGTCCCAGCCTTGTTGAAGCATTTTTTTTGGAAAGGTGGCAACGGCCAAATGGAGATTTTGCCTGGCTGTCGCTTCGAAAAGTACCTTCGAACGATTCGTAATATCGCTGGCTTTGCTTGACTGAGGCGCCCAGATGACAATATCGAGTTCTGGTGGAAATGTGGTCAGAAAGCGCTGATCGCCCCGTATCTTTTCAAACAAAGCAATGGCAGCTTTTCGACCATCCTCTATGCCACGAGCGAATTTCCCTCCGGGTGTCAACGGAAACATCTGCAAGGTCGCCCACAACGCCACCGCTGACGCCCCGGCTCTGGAGCATTCCAGGCTTATTTCTCCAAGATGCAAATCAGTCGAGTTAAAATACGTATATGGGGACTCGTGCTTGTAGAATTTCCCGATAGATGGATCTTTGAACAGAACACAACCGCAGCCGTATGGTTGAAGCCCATGTTTATGGGGGTCAACCACAATGGAGTCAACTTCACCAATCTGGTCAAATGCTGATCTGGCTTCTCTATCCAGATTTTCAGCAAGGATAAAATAGCCACCATAAGCAGCATCAGCATGAAGACGGAAGTTGTATTTCTTTTTTAATTCAAGAAGATCGGGTAACGGATCGACAGACCCTGCTGCAGTGGTTCCCATTGTCGCTACGACTGTCCCGACGTCACCTTTTCTCAATACGCCTTCGAGGGCATTTAAATCCATCTTGGCTCTGTGATCGCACGGAATCGATTGAAAGGGTAGATGGAGAACCTCGGTCAGCCGATTGTGGGTATAATGAGCCTGTTCAGAAGCGACAATCTGTTTACCGGGATTAAGACGCCCTGAGATCCACAATGCTTCCAAATTGGCCATTGTGCCACCCCCGCAAAGGTGTCCCAAATGGGTCTTCCATCCGAACATTTTCGCAATTTCCGCAACGGCTTCTTTTTCCATCAGTGAACTGGCCCGCCCGCCATCAAGAGCGTGGTTGTTCGGATTAATCCACATTGCAAGCATGTAAGCCAAACGAGCAATGGAATGTGGTGGTTTTAGCATTTGTCCGGCATAAAGCGGGTGATGGTAGGGATAATTGTCGCACATTTTCTCGGCGACTTTCAGCATGACGGTCCGCAATTCATCCATATCCAGAATGACATTACGATCCGGCAAATCATCGAATCCTTCATCCAAACGTTCAAGAGCCTCATGTAGTATGCTCAGACTCTGTGTTTCCAGTGCCATAGATGTTTTCCTCTCAGGTCTAACAATTTCGTTTTTTAATTGTTGGACACTTAACATGATGAAATCCAGTAATAAACCAAAAGTCATCGATATAGAAAAATTTGAACGGAGGACTCTTGCCAACAGTCCTTGGTTGACACTGGACTATATCAAGCGTGGATTGATTTTGGTATTTTGAGTGGTGGACTTGTCCGCCTCGGGCGGGGGAGTTCATCCTCCCACCCCTTGAACCCCATCCGCTGAATTGGTTGGATCTTTACGCTGCTGAAAAAAGGTTCAGTTTCAGCATTGTCATTGCGCATGGAATGTGTATAATATGTATATCATACACACCGGGAGGTTGTTATGCGAACCAATATCGATATTGACGACGAATTGCTGGCCCAGGCATTTTCGGTAAGCCGCTTGAGGACCAAAAAAGCGTTGATCCATGAAGCGCTCAAGGAGTTTATACGTCTGAGAAAGCGCAAAGACCTAACAGAATTGGCCGGTTTTATTCAATTTCACAGGGATTATGATCATAAAAAATTACGGGAAACGAGAGGATGATCCTCGTTGATACGTCCGTTTGGGTCGATGTCCTGAGAGATAAGACCGGCGATGTTGTTCGCGCCTTCAAGTCCCGCGTAGGAGATGAAGTCGTCGTCTTCAGCCGTTTTATACAGCTTGAACTGTTGCAGGGGGCCAAAGACGAACATGAGTGGCGCCGGCTTGATGAGTATCTATCCACCCAATACTATCTTGAAGCCTCAGAGAAGACATGGCGAAATGCTGCGAGACTCTATTTTGAACTCAGAAGATCGGGCACAACCGTAATAAGCCCGATTGACTGTTGCATCGCCTGTGTCGCCATGGAATCCCAAGCGATGCTTCTACACGGGGATCGCGATTTCGAATCAATAGCCAAAATCACACCATTGGAAAATGAGTATTTCAATCCACCGGATTTATAGAGAATCTATTCTGTAAAAAGCAAAACCAAAAAGGAGATGCTTACGCAGCTCCTTTCTGTTGTGGATTCTTGGCCAGGGCGAGACTTGTCCGCCAAAGGAGGACCTGTCCGACCTAGGCGGGTTTACCCGCCATCTGTGTGGCGGGGGATTTATCCACCGGTATGGTGGCGGATTTGAATAAGCCTGAGGCTTACATGTGCGCCAGAGGTTTACCCGCCGGGTCTGTGGCGGGCTCCAGAAGCGAGCCAATTCCTGCTGAGACAGATTCTAAATTCAAACAAAAAAGGCACCCGCAATGCGAGTGCCTTTTGTATTTGATTTCGTGGTCGGGGCGAGAGGATTTGAACCTCCGACCCCTTGAACCCCATTCCGTTCTGGGGGTCGGGGTAACCTCCCGATATTGCATAATATATTGATATAGTTGGGTACCGGTGTAGAAACAATATAACGAAAATAGCCTAAAAAAATAATGTATGTCACAAATTGTCACAAATTTGAGAGCCGGAGGGGAAACCTTCCGGCTTTTAATATGGTGGGACGTGGAGTTAAACAGGTATTTTGGGTTTTTTTATATCTTCGTCCTAAACTTCCGGCGGATTCCAGAAACTCCAGCAAGCCCAACGCCAACCAATAGGATCGTGGCGGGTTCTGGGACGGGGGCAGACTCAAGAACGACGCCAGAATGAACCGCTATTGTAACTTGGTCTTGATCTTTACCAGCATAGTACTGGACACCGTTGCCAAAATAAAATCTCCACGCATAATCCGGCTGAGGACTATATTCTGTTCCTAACCAGTAGTCGTAGGCATCCAAATTCTCAAATGGACCTGTATTATCTAAAGGTCCATAGGAGGGATTTCCCAATGACAAATAGTATAAATGCCCCAATTCAGATGAGATCTGATTCAACCCCTCCTGTGGAGTTGGGCCGGCGCTCGACAGTCGCCAACCACTGGTCCAATCTATGTCTGTGGTATAGCCAGGATCAAGGTTTATCTCCAGATTACTACCCAGCCCGTGCGCCCAATCTACTTGATTTTGCCAGATGTCGCTACTTTTAATGTAGTCAAACCAAACTAAGGACTGATCCTTCTCATAGATTAGATTGTAGTCGTTGCCGAGATAATTCGCCGTTCCGATTTTCATTAAGGTTGCATTTGATACCCCCGAAAATACTAAAACCACCGATATGGTAATTAATAATTTACACCCCCTTCTCATATCCACCTCCTTGAATAAAAAAGCCGAGTCACCATCCAAGGCAACCCGGCTTTCTCTCGCTACTATAATCTGTGGCTTTCGCCCCTGAGAGACCCGTAGCTTTCCGCCCCTGTCTTACGGCAGGTTTGGCTTTGTCTTGATTTTAAATGGGGTTAATTTTTTTTAGTATATGCAAAAATTATGCGAAAACTCTGTACCAAGGGATGTGGTCAGTTATCAGTGGGTTGTGCTGATTGGTGAATTCTTGCGCTATACTTTGTATCCATTCTGCCACATATTATGGGAAATTAATTATATAGGAGAGATATCTTCCCCCCCTCTTTGTTGCTGGAAATAGATTTCAAAGACGGAAACCGCGAGACGGAATTTTCTGTGTCAGTTGGTTGACCATACCGACTGCCCCGGTAGGTGATCCATCTGGCATGTGTGCTCCAAATCCGAGAGTTCCATGACGGAACGATTCCCACAAGTCTTGTTGCGATATTCCTAAGTTCTGTATAAAATAAAAAATAAGCTCTCCGCTGAATCTTCCTCTATCTGGCCGATATCTGGCCAACAGGTGGTTCGGTTGTAAATGAGAATTCCTTCTCCTTCGACACGCTTACATCGACATAAGAATGCTTTATAACAAGTGAACCGCGGTAATCTTTGGGGGATAGGGTAGCTCCCGAAAAGCCGGTAATCCTGGCCGGCCCTCCCCCACTTCCTCCAGGAGCGCTACAGGAGGCGCGAAATGCCTGTCCTGCCTATTTATGAATCACATGCACCACTTTGGTCGCTTAATCGTTTGAGGGTGTTCTCTGTTATGTATTTCCCTGATGACACGGAAAGGCGGGGGCAGTTTGTTCATACTACGGCGATTCATACAGATTTAAACGTACTGCAGAAGCGTAAAAAGTTAGATATAGAAAGAGATAGCCTTGAAGCGCTGCTCCAGTCACCATCTATCGATTCTATCAAGGACGAGATAATCAAAAATGTTATTCCACGCGCTTATCAGGCAGGATTGTTGGTGTTTTATCTCTTCGTGTTAAAACAGCTGGGTAAAACCCCGTCTATGAATAGGGCGTTGAGATTGGTTGAAAGCCGGTATGACAAAACTGTGGCAACTTCTAAGGGATTCAGACCTATTCCGCATAGTGAGGAATCAATTAGGAGGGCATGGAGAGTTTATCGTCCCGTATCCCACCTTTGGGCCACTCATATTGCTTTTAACGAGAAAGAACCCGTAGAATCTTGGATTGATTTTAACCTTTTTCTTGCAAGATCTGAATTATTTGCTGAATTTTGCATGGGAATTATTTCGGAGAAAATAAATAAACCACTATTTCCCAAAGGTGAGATGTGGAGGGTTCCAGAGTTATATTCTCTTCCAATCGTTGAACCTTTGGATTTTATTATAGACCACGACTTACAAGCGGAGGCAGATAGTTACAGCGTGTCCTAACAATCCCGAAATTATTAAGATAGATTGGTCAAACTCCTTTTAGACCAATTTACACACAATTTTTTAATTAATATCATGGCTGAAACTGGCGACAGTTTCGGCCTTTTTTTGCTCCGAAAACGGGCGAAACCAGATCAAGCAAGGAGGAACCAAATGAGTGAACGGGCCTACACCCTTACACCGGGACAAGTGGCGAACATAGCCGGGTGCCATCGTAACACGGTGCTTCGCTATGAGCGGCGGGGATTTATCGCCTCCATGCGGGACAACAATAATTTTCGCCGGTACACAATTCACGACGCCAAGAAGCTGAAAGAGATACTCAACATTCGGAGACCATAGCGAAAACATGTTGATTGAAATCCAATCGAAAAGCGGGACGAAACGAATAAATATCAACCGCCGGCGGGCTATTCGAGAGCGGTGTCTCAATTGTTCCGGATGGGAGAATAGGCGCGTCCGAGAATGCAATTTCAAAGATTGCCAATTGTATCCCTTCCGCATGGGAACGGGGAAACAGAACCCGGTAGCCAGGAACAAGGCTATCCGGTCATTCTGTCTGTGGTGCATGGCAGGGCAGCGGTCAGAGGTGCGGGAATGCCCCTGCGTGGATTGCTCCTTGTTTCCGTATCGATTGTCGCGTGTCGACCGGACTACAGAAATCAATCCTACGCTTAAAAAGCATCATATAGGGGCGGTTTCCGGGGTAAACAACTGATGGTTCATACAATGGCATTCACCAGAGAAATTAACAGCGTGGTCGGCGTCGGTTTGGGGACCGATGAAAAAAGCCGCAGGCTCCCCGCTCTGCGGTTCCGGCCCCCAATTAAAGCGGGGAACTATGACGGATTATATTTGTGCGGAAGACTACCGGGATTGGATTCCTGATGGGTTTTATGAAGCAACATGCTTCAATTACAATGACAAGTTTTGCCTCGGAAAATCCCGAAAACTGTTTCTCAACTTCAAGATCGTTGAACCTGGCAAGGGTAACGGCGTCAAGTTATTCAAAGCATACAACATGCCATACAACAAAAAGGTCAGCACGGGCAGCAATTACTACAAGGATTGGGTCATGGTAAACGGCTGGCAGAAACCTTCACGGAACGCGAAGCTCTCACCCCGTATATTTTTGAACAAAGTGTATCGAGTCAAAACCCGAACCGTTAGACAAAAGCGTGGTGATAAGGTGATGCCCAAAGCGTTCCAATACTCAGTTGTAGATTACATAGTTGAGGTGGTGTTGGGATGATGTCGAGCCTTAATACCTTAACCATTACCAATACCTTAACCACAACCAGTACCATTATCAATACCAACCTGGGGTGCGGGGAAACAACCGGTATTTGGGCAAAAACGGGCAAAAAAGTGTCAGGAAAATGGGAGATGTTTCCCATTTATCAATTTGGGGGTGCCCTTCCAGTTGAACACCCTCGATGCCACTCAGACTTACTTCAACTGCCTCCGGGGTCTGGAATATGGCCCCGGAGGAAAAGGGGTGCCGAATGGTGCGCAGGCACATTAGAAATACAGGACCAGTGCCAATCAACGCATGATAGGGGGTGGGGGTGCTTTAATTCCCAATATTCATCAGCATATACGCGCATTTTAAAGGGCAAAATAGTTAAAGTGATTAAATATTAATACTTCAATAATGGAAGCTTAAAACATGCCAAAACGACGATTAAAAACGATGGAGGATGCAAGGCGTTATATCGCCAATCTCATTCTTAGGACTGAAGCGGGGGAGGTCGATACGAGCAAGGCGGGCAAGCTCGGATACCTTGCCAGCATCCTGACCAAGACCATTGAGGGCAGCGACGTTGAAAAGCGTCTTTCGGAATTGGAGCAGAAATTTGATAGCAGGGCCGCTGATTCTCGGCTTCGGGCGGTCAGGTAACAGGAGGTAAGAGATGGACTTCAAACGACGGATAAAAAACCTTGAGAAGGCTTACGATAAAGATTTTAACGACCTGCGTGAACTGACTGACGAGCAGCTTGACGAGTGCATTCGTTTGTACCGGGAGGGAAAGCCGTGTCCATACAATATTAGTACGGGACCATCCAGTAGATACTCCCATCTAACAGACGAGCAGTTAGAGGAGCAAATCGCATATCTTGAAAAGAAACTCGGATACAATACTGGGGGCGATGGTACCAGTAGGAGTCCCAATGGAACCAAATAAAAAATCGAGGCATACCCCCACCCACTGATTGGAACCTTCTTTTTCGGAAAAATATATATGGACACCCTGCTTGACGCAAAAGATGTAAAAAAGATTCTCCGGTGCAGCCTGCCCCTTGTCTACAAGATGGCAGAGCGGGGGCAGTTGCCTTGCGTCCGGTGGGAGTGTCCTGGTGGGGGGATCTCAAGACCCAGAACAATGGTCCGGTTTAAACTATCAGACATCATGGAGTTCATTGAAAATAACTATTCGAGCACCTGATTGCTAATCAGGGTACACCTCTGTGGGCAAGCAATTGACGTGGGTTAATACAAAACGTGTGACATGAAGTGTCAGCAAGAGAATCATAAAGAGATGGAGGCTAAGCAAAAATGAGTGACGACCTTGAAAAAATGGGTAGGCTTTTGAAGTGGATAAACAGGGGCCTTGCAACACGGATATGGGATCCGGACGATCATATGGCGCTTACCCAGGCCCGAGACCATCTTGTCTATAGAATAAATCGGGGGCGAATGGATCGGCTTGCCGTGGATATGTACCGGATGTGGGGTGAGAGCACCGATAGGCCAATCTTGGGGGAAACACGTCAGCGACACCACCACATTCCCGAGGTGCCCGCCCTAAGTGTCAACACCGAGTGAGTTTGTCCCCAAAACGCCGGAATAAAATGTCCCCTGATCAGCGGTTAAAATCCTATATGCAAAAGCCGCCGGAACTTCCGGCTACTTGTTTTTGGTCGCGGGCTGAGCGCT